>VSSQ01000077.1_pt1 | contig 144358 bp, 146 predicted proteins | sample 4763081 | NCBI WGS metagenome assembly VSSQ01 (sample SAMN12137344, study PRJNA551015) | bioreactor metagenome | isolation source: SDC9 anaerobic chlorinated ethene degrading culture | place: USA: Knoxville, Tennesee | collected 2015-01-01 | reverse complement strand
AACCTAATATTAATAATACTGTTGATACTATCCCCATTACTATTAGAAAGCTTGTTACTAATTCTGCTATCGTATTTAGCCCTTCCATATTTCTCTCCGTGGTTACCATTTGTAAATATGAGTGTAATCATATATAAAAGTTGCTTTAGTAATATTTATATTTTTATTGTTTTTTTGACAAATTCTAAAATTTAATAGTTTTTATTATTTATAAGATTTTTTCACCAAATTCATAAATAAAATCATCAACTTTTTTAAAGAAATTTATAACACTATCTTTAGTTTTTATTATTTTAATTTGCATAAATATATCCTTTTTATTTTATATTGCAAATTATATATATAAAATAAAATATACTTGAAAAATATTTCAAATTGTAATATAATTTTAAAAAATAAAAAAAGGAGCTAAAATGTTTATTGTTGATGAGATTATAGAAAAGTTAAAAGATATTATAAGTGCAGATGGAAAAAATGGCAAAGTATTTGATAAAGATGTAGCTAAATCTTTAGAATTAAGCCAAGCAAATTTTGCGACTATGAAAAATAGAGGAAAAATTCCATTTACAAATATTCTAAATTTTTGCGCTAAAAAGAAAATATCTATAAATTGGCTTTTATACAATCAAAATCCAGATTCATTAGTTGATGCAACAGATAAATATTGGATTAAATATTATCCTTCTGTTTCCGTTAGTGCTGGAGGTGGAGCTTATGAAAGTGAAGATAACTATGAGTCATTAGAACTACCACGATATTTTGTTAATATGTTAGGTGGAAATGAAAATTTAAAAAATATTGATGCTATAAATGTAATTGGAGATTCTATGGAACCGACATTAAATAGTGATAATATAATATTTATTGATAAAACAAAAAATGATGTTTCAAGAGATGGGATTTATGCTTTTACTACAATTCACGGTTTATTTGTAAAAAGAATACAAAGACGAGTTGATGGAAAACTAGATATTATTTCTGATAACAAAGATTATCCATCACAAGTTTTAAATAAAAATGATTTAGAAATTTTAGGAAAAGTGATAAGCTCTTTTGGATTAGTTTACTAATCTTAAAAGAGTGTTGGGAATTTTTGCGATTTTAAAAAATAGTTTATTACACATTTATAGTTAAATCCCATAATATAAACAGCGTTGAATTTTAAGCTTTTTAAAATAGGTTTTAACTCTTCTAAATCTTTTATGATAATTTGTTCATCTTTGTCTAAAAAATCCACATAAAAATTTGAAATAAAAATAGCTTTCGCATATTTATATTTTTCTTTTATATATAAAATCTCTTTTTTATATAAATCTTCATTATTTTGACAAATTATAAATTTATCACTTTTACCAAATTCTATAAGATTAAAATTTTTATCTAAAAAAAGAGCTTTTAAGTTGTGAAAAGCTTTTAATTTTGAGAAATCTATATTTTGATTTAGAAAATTATAAACTTTTATAAAATTTGTAAGATATAAACTTGAAATCTTCAATCTTGAAAAATATTTTTCTTTATATGAAAAAGATGTTTCAAACAAAGAGTGTTCCGTTAAATTTTCTATATTTTTAACTAAAACTATATCATTAAAGTCACTATTATTTGGATAAAGTTTATCTAGAATTATTTTATCTGAAGAGATAAGAATATCATCATTTTCTATATTTTCTAATTGTTTAAAAAAGTTTTCCAATCTATTTGGAATTAGTTTTATAGCTTTTTCGAAGTTATTTGAATATATTTTTAGTAAATCATAAGTCTCTTTTTCACAAAAATAAGCTTTCAAATTTTTAGTTGATAAGTTGAAACGAATTAATTTTATTATAGCTAAATCAATATTTTCAACTTTTATCCAAGCTATTTCATTATCGAGTATTAAGTGATTTTCTTCGATAAGGATTGCAAATGCACCATTTTTTAGAGCTATTTCAATCTCATTTGGATCTTTAACTATAAATAAATCGCCTTCTTTTACTTTTGAAACGTTTGTTTTGATTGAATATATAAAAGAGATTGATGGAGAGTTTAAAAGCTTTCCATCAACAATATCTAAAATAGATGAGATTTGCACTAGCTTATTTTCGTTCCAGATTTTTTAGGTGCTTCTGGTCTTAAAAGTGATAAACCATTCTCATCACGTGCTGCCATTAACATACCTTCACTCAGCATTCCCATAAGTTTTGCAGGTTTTAAGTTTGCAACTACACAAGCTTGAGTACCAACTAATTCTTCAGCTGAATAATACTCTTTGATTCCTGCTAAAATTTGTCTATTTCTTCCTTCTCCTAAATCAACTTGTAGTTTTAGAAGTTTTGCAGATTTTGGAACTTCAACTGCTTCTACAATGGTTCCAATTTTTAAAGTTGTTTCAAAAAACTTATCAATAGTGATTAAATTGTCATCTTCAACTTTTGTAGGTTCTTGTTCTTTTTTTATTTCGCATTCAGCTTTTGTTTCATCAGCTGTTGCTGGTTGTTCTAATAAAATTTCTTCTATTCTTGGGAAAAGTTGTTCAACTTTTGTTATAACTGTATCAGCTAATAACTCTTTATTTTTTATTAATTTATTAAAAGTTTCAGTATTTATATTCATACCTAAAGATTGAGCAATTAGTTTAATTTTTTCAGGCATTACTGAATCTAAAAGTAGGGCAACTTTAGCCATAATATTTGTAATTAAAGCAACTAATGCCATAGCCTCAGCATTTTTTCCATCTTTCATTAAATTCCAAGGTTCATAATCATTGATTGCTTTGTTTGCTATAGTTAAAACTTTCCATATCTCTTCAAGATATCTGTTTATTTGCATATTATAAATATATTTTTCAACACCATTTAAAATTTCATTTACTTCATCTAACTCTTTTTTATGGAATTTTTCAACATCAACTGAACTTACTTTATAATCAAAGTATTTTCCGCTCATTCCCGAAATTCTATTTAGTAAATTTCCTAAATCATTTCCTAAATCAGAGTTTATTCTATCTATTAAAGCTTTTTGTGAAAAATCTCCATCTTGACCAAAAGGAACTTCTCTTAACATGAAATATCTAAATGCATCAAGTCCATAAGCATCTGCTACTTCTTTTGGATTTACGATATTTCCTTTTGATTTTGACATTTTTTCACCATCTCTTGTCCACCAACCGTGCGCTGCAATATGTTTTGGAAGAGGTAAATCCAAAGACATTAAAAATGCTGGCCAATAAATAGAGTGGAATCTTAAAATATCTTTTCCTACAAGATGAATGTTTGCTGGCCAAAAATTCATATTTTTATCATCAGTTCCATAACCAAGTGCTGTAATATAGTTTAAAAGAGCATCAAGCCAAACATACATAACGTGTTTTGGTTCATTCATAGACTCAGGAAGTTTTACTCCCCAACTAAAAGATGTTCTTGAAATTGATAAATCTTTTAAACCACCTTTTACAAAGTTTACAATTTCATTTTTTTTGCTTCTTGGTAAAATACAATCTTCATTTTCTTCATACCATTTAAGAAGTTTTTCTTCATATTTTGATAATTCAAAAAAGTAACTTTCTTCTTTTACTAAAGTAGTAGCTCTTCCACAATCTGGGCAAAATTGTTCATCTACAAGTTGTGATTCTGGGAAAAAAGTTTCACAAGGTACACAATAAAATCCTTCATACTCACCTTTGTAAATATCACCTTTTTTATACATTATTTCGAAAGCTTTTTGAACTCCAATTTTATGTTCTTCATCTGTAGTTCTAATAAATTTATCATAAGTTATATCAAAATCATCCCATAAAGTTCTAAATTTTCCTGAAATTTCATCAGCATACTCTTTTGGTGTTTTATTTCTAATCTCAGCACTTTGTGCTATTTTTTGTCCATGTTCGTCAGTTCCTGTTAAAAGGAATGTATTTGAACCTGTCAATCTTGAATATCTTGCTAACATATCTGCAATGATTGTAGTATAAGCATGACCGATATGAGCTACATCATTTACATAATATATTGGAGTTGTGATATAAACATTTTTACAAGATTCTTGCATTTTTACCTCTTTTCTTAAAATTCAAATCCACCAGTAGAACCTTTATTCATAGATTCATAGACAGAAATTACATATTTTTTTCTTAATTCGCATTCAAAAAAAGCACTACAAGGAGTGCAAGATTTTAAACTATTTGATTCTTGACAATTTTTTAATTCTACTAGCATTTTTTCTAGTTTTAATTCCCATTCATCAAGTACAATTTCTTCGTGTTCAGACATTTTTTTTATAAACTTCTAAAACTCTATTTATTTCACTATTTGAACCAAAAAAACAAGGAGTTGTATCGTGAATATGTGTAGTTTGTACTTCTAAAACTCTTTTAAACCCATCAACAGCTTGACCACCAGCTTTTTCATAAGCTAATGCAAAAGGGAAAACTTCAAATAATTGTCTTAATTTTCCTTTTGGTTTATCTGTTGTTCCTGGATATGAAAAAAGTCCACCACCTTTTAATAAAATTTGGTGTAAATCAGGAACCATTCCACCACTATATCTTAATCTATAACCATCATTAAAAATATCATCAATTAACTGTTTATGAAAAGGTGCCCAACAATTTTGTGTAGAACCAGGAGCATTTAATTTACCTTTTTCATTAAGTTTAATATTTTGAATAAAAGTAAATTTACCATCTAATAATCTATACATTTTTACATCATTTGTAGTTACTACCATTTCAACTCTTGGACCAAAAACAACATAAACTGAAGCAACTATATTTTGTGCATTAAATTCATTTTCATAAATACCAAAAATTGAACCAACAGATAAGTTTACATCCACTAAAGATGAGCCATCAAGTGGATCATAAGCAATTAAATATTTACCATTTTCATGTAAATTTACAATAGCTTCTTGTTCTTCACTCACAATTGCTTTGATACTTGGAATATTTTTAAAAATATCTTCAATAATTTTGTCACTGGCAATATCAAGTTTTAATTGAGTATCTCCAGTTGAATTTTCAAATTCACTTTTGCCTGTATCACCAGTTTCTATTAAATGTTTAATTTTTATTGCTGATTCTTCTATTGCTTTTATTATTTCTTGCATTTTTTACACTCTTTTTGCATTTTTATCTATCCAGTTTATTATTTCATCTGGATTATTTAAATCTAAGATTTCAATATTTTTTGGAATATCATTTTTATTAATAGTTTCATCACATGCTATTGCATTAGTTACTTCAAAATAACTTTCATCTAATCTATCCCTAAAAATAGAGATTCTAGGAAGTTCTAGAGTTTTTAATCCTTCAACTAATAAATAATCAAAATCTTTAAAAAGTTCTATTAAATCATCAATTGAAGATGTAGATTTTTTGAAATAAGTTGTTTTATTTGGACTTACAACAGCAACATCAGCACCAGTTTGTGAGAATTTAAAAGAATCTTTTCCTTCTCTATCAAACATAGCTTTATCTTTTGGATCATGTTTTACTATACATACTTTAAAACTTTGATCTTGAAGAATACTTGCAACTTTTACAATAGCAGTTGTTTTACCACTATTTGACGGACCTGAAAAGGCTACTACTAATCTTTTTTTATTCATAAGTCGGATTTTATCTAAAGAAACGTTAAACTAAATTTAGAAATATTTTTTAAAGCCTTTGTAATGTAAAATATAAAATAGATAAAAAAGGGGATCCATGTTTAAAATTTTAATTTTTCTATTTATTTCACTATTTTTAGTTTCATGTACATCAAAAAATAATGCATTTAGGTATTTTGATAAAGCTGAGTTAGAAGCTAAGGGAATAAAAGCTACAAAAAAAGCTGATATTGTAAAAGACAAAGAGGTTAATGTTATTTTTATGGCAACATATTTAAATCAAGTAGATAATATGAAAGATGATACAAAAACGGAAGATTTTTTAGTGTTTACATATTTTTCTAGTTTAGATTCTCAAAATATAGAAGATAATGGATATCTTTTCTTTTTAAATAAAAATGAGCCAGTATCTATTGAAAAAATTGAAAAAGGCAATGAAAAATATAAAGATTTAATGCTTAAAAATTATTGGGGAAACTATTATTTAGTAAAATTCAATAATATAGAAATAGATGATGATAAAAAAAGTTTTGTTTTAAATTTAGTTTTACAAGACCAAGCGTCTAATAAGGTGACACTAGGTTTTGCAAAATAGTAGATAGTGAAATTTTATTTTCACTATTTAAGTAATTGTTGTAGATATAAAAGTTTGCTAAAACTTTTTTCCCATATTCTCTTGTTTCGCCAGAAGATATTAACTCTATACTTAAAAATGGTTCAAATTTACCTTTTTCTTTAAATAATCCTTTTTTTAATTGACCTTTAGTATATCCACCACCGCCATTATAAGCATAAGCTATAAATAAAGGATTATTATCAAATTGAGTCATTAATGTATCTAAATGAAAACTTGCATATTCAATATTCTTTTTTGGAACAAATTGTTCATAAATATTATAATCTTCATTTAATTTTTGTGAAATATCCAAAGATAAAAAAGGCATTATTTGCATAACACCTAAAGCTGAAGATACAGAAATAGAAGAGGGAATAAATCTACTTTCTTGTCTAGCAAGAGAATAAAGTAAAATTTGTTTATATATATTATATTTTCCAATTATATCTTTATATGGAGTTATAAAATATTGAATTTTAGATTTATTATATCTTTCTAAAACAAAAGCTAAATGTGGCATTGTATTTTCATCTGTAAAAATATTTGAGTACTTTTGTAGTTTTATATCATCAAGGTTTGTTTTCGTATCTTCAACAACATTTAACCAATCAAAAGCATTATAAATATCATAAGAACTTTTTTTATTTTTTGTTTCAAGATTGTAAACAATATTATCTGGTTTTATATTTAACAACTCTTTTGCATATAAAACATATAAACTATTATCCCAACTTTTAGCTAGTTCTTCTAAATAGTAATTTTCCTTTGTTACTAAATATAACCAAAAAGCAGTCTTATCTTTCATGTCCCTTTGGTTTGTTTTATTAAAAGAGGTAAGAAAAAAGCTTTTCGCAATTGTTAGATTGTTGTTATTTATTGCATTAATCCCAAGAATAAAATCAATATCAGGTGTAAATGTTTTAGTACTATTTAGAGCATACAAAGACTTTTGAATATTTGGAAAATCTTTACTAAAAATAATAGTTCGTAAAAATCTATTAAAATCAGCTTCTTGTGTAAGTTTTGTTAAAAAATCTAAAGGTAATTCTTTATTTAAATATCTTATAGTATAACTATCTTCAAGCTCAAAAAATAGCTGCAGAAACTTTTTTGTACCACTATTTATAAAAGAGTTAAAAGGATCAGTTGATGAAATAAGCTTTAAATTATTTTTTAAAGTAGGGTAGGAATCTAATTTGTTAATAAAAAATTCTAAATCTTTTTTTGACAATAAAGAAGCCTCTTTTAAAGATAATCCTAAGGCAATACATCTTACATCGCTATTTTTTAACTCTTCAATTGAAGCTCTATAACATTTCAAATCTTCTTCTGGGATATTTTTTTTATATCTTTGATTGAAAAGTTTATCTAAAGAAGCATTTTTACCATATCTCATATCATAGACAGTTTTAGCTTCTTCAAAAGATAAATTTTCCTCTTGATTTAGATATTGAATAATAAAAAAATCTTTTGCAGGAGATTTAGGTTTTTCTTGAAGCCAAGATAGAGTTATTTTAAAGTCTTTTTGCATAAAATCAGTAGTTGCTGTTGCAATATCTGCATTTAAAGATATTGCAAAAAGCAAAAATATCAAAATTTTTTTCATATCAAAGCTTTAGAAGAATAAGTTTTTTAGAAGTGTCTCTATGAAAATTAACCCAAAAATTAAAATTAGTGGAGCTAAATCCATTCCACCAAATACTGTTGGTATATATCTTCTTATAAAAGCATAAACTGGTTCAGTTAATCTATAAAGAATTTGAACTATTGGATTATAAGGATCAGGTTTTACCCAAGTTAAAAGTGCTGAAATAATAACAACCCACTTATATAAAAAAATAATACTAAAAATTAGTGTAAAAATTGAAGTTAATAGTGCATCTATCATTTTATAATATCTCCTAAATAGTTTTTAATTAAAGGGTAAATATCTGATAAATTTGGACCATTTTCAACACCTGTTAAGATATATCTTAATGGTTTAAATAGACTTTTCCCTTTTAAAGAAGTTTCATTTACAATATAATTTTTTAAATCTTCATAATTATCGAAATAATGAGCTTTTTGTAAACACTCTTTAATAGCTTTAAATTCATTTTCAAAACCTTCAAGAGTTGTTTTTGTAGCAAATATTGGTTCAATCTTCTCTTTTATCTCTTTTATAGTACTTGCTTCTTCTAAAAATAGCTTTCCTAATTTTCCTATATCACTATCTGCAAAACCTAAAATTTTTGATAATCTCATATCATCAAGATTTTCAATATGTTTTCTATTTATAAATCTTAATTTATCTATATCAAATTTTGCTGAACTTTTTGAAATATTTTCTATTTTAAACCACTCTATGGCTTCTTCTAAAGTAAAAATTTCAGTTGGAGTTTTATTTCCCATAAGTACAAGATAATTTGCAATAGCACTTGGAAGAAATCCTTGCTCAATTAGCCATTTTACACTACTTGCATCATCTCTTTTACTCATTTTTTTACCAGTTTGTGCATTTAAAATAATTGGTAAATGAACATATTTTATCTCTTTTGTATATCCTAATGAATCTCTAATATGTATTTGTTTTGGTGTATTTGAAACATGATCTTCTCCACGAATAACTATTGAAATATCCATTAGCATGTCATCAACAGAACAAGCATAATTATAAGTTGGAGTTTTATCTTGTCTTAAAATTATAAAACTATCAATATCAAAAGGTGCATAATCAAAATCACCTTTTAGTAAATCAGTAAATTTTATATTATGATCAGGTTTTTTTAATCTAACAGTAAAAGGTGCATTTACATTTAAAACTGCTTCATCAGATAAATTTTCACAAAATCCATCATATCTAAAAGGAATCCCTTTTTTTATAGATTCTTCTCTTAATTCTTCAAGTTTTTCATCACTACAAAAACAAGCAAAAGCTTTTTTCTGAGTCATTAATTGTAACGCCATTTTTTGGTGATATTTTAAGTTGTCACTTTGATAAAATACTGTTTTATACTCTATTGAAAAAAGATTTAAAATCTCTAAAATCTCTTTATCTTTTCCTTCTATATTTCTTTCTTTATCTGTATCTTCAATTCTTATTATTAAATCTTCTTTTAGTTGTTTAGATACGATATAATTGAAAACAGCAACTCTCAAATTTCCAATATGCATGTCTCCAGTTGGACTTGGGGCAAATCTTAACAAAATTATCTCCTTACTATTGAGAATGTTAAATTATTTATCTCTTTGTGAGATTTTATATAATTATTTAAATCTTCAAGTTTTAGATTTTGAATTTTTTCTAGTTCTTTTTTAGAATAATCTTGGTCTAATCCTCGATAATATAGTGTAAATGCTTTATTTAGTCTTTGTGCTAAAGTTTCATTTCTAAGAGGTTCACTTCCTAATAAAAAATTCTTAGCAGCTGTTAACTCTTCTTGAGTAACACCATTTTCTACAAACTCATCTACTAATTTTGAAACTAATTCTTGAGCTTCTTTTGCAGTTTCATTTTTCGTTTGTAAATAACCACTAAAATATGTATGAGTTTTGTTTATAGAGATATTTCCATAAGCACTATAAGCTAAACCTCTTTTTACTCTAATTTCTTCCATCAATCTTGAACCAAAACCAGAACCACCTAAAATAAATGAAGCAACTTTTGCTTTATAATTTTCTTCATCTTTTGAATCTATATTAAATGAACTTCCAAAATAAATATAAGCTTGTTCTGTATCTCTTTGAAGAGTTTTTTCACTTTTTTGTGATTTAAAGTCTATTTTTTTTACTTCAGATTTTTCGCCAGTTTTTAAATTTTCCAAAATAGGTCTTATTAGAGTTTCTATCTCTTTTTGTGTAAAATTACCACCTGCAACAATAATCAAGTTATTTAAAGATATAGTTTTTGATAAAAAGTTTTCTATATCTTTTAACTCTATTTTTGAAATAGATTCTATTGTTCCACTTGATGGATTTTCTAAAGCTGTATCTTTGAAAAGTACGGCTTTTAACTGATTTTGTGCAATAAAGTCAAAATCATTTTCTTTTCTTTTTAAATATCCAGTTTGAATAGTTTTTATTTTATCCAAAGAACTTTGTGTAAAATTTGGAGATTTTAGTAAATCATTTAATAAACTAACTGCTTTTTTTGATTGTTCTTTTAGACTTGAAACTTCAATAACAAATGTTTCAAATCCATTTGAACTATGAATTGTTATTGCATTTTCATCAAGTATTTGAGCAAAATTTGAGCTACCTAGCTCTTTTGTTCCTTCATTTAAAATACTTGAAGATAAATTTACTAAACCACTTTTATCTTTATCTTGAATATAACCAGAATTTTGAAAAACTAATTGTAAATTTAAAATTGGTAAATCTTTTTGTTCTTCAAAAATTATTGGTACTTCTGTACCTTTTATATTAATATGCTTTATTGTAGCACTCATTAAATTTCCTTGTAAAATTGCTATTATAAATAAAAAATAGTATTTTATTTTCATATCTTAAAATCTTTCTAAAATTTCGTAAGCAGTATTTCTTTTTGCAGGATATTCACCGATATCTTTTATAAGTCTTATCATTTCATCTTGATTCATTCTATTTGCAGCACCTGCTGCTTTTACTACATTTTCTTCCATCATAGTGCTTCCTAAGTCATTTGCACCAAATTTAAGGGCAAGTTGTCCTATATAGCTTCCTTGTGTTACCCAAGAACTTTGCATATTTTGAAAATTATCTAAATAAATCCTCGCAACAGCAAGTAATCTTAAATATCTATTCGATGATTGAGGTTTGATTTCTGGATGTTCTTCTATCAGTTTTGTATTTTGACCTTGAAATGACCACATGATAAATGCTCTAAAACCACCTGTTTCGTCTTGAAGTTTTCGTAAATGTTCCCAATGTTCAATTATTTCTTCATCAGTTTCAACTGTTCCAAACATCATAGTTGCAGTTGTTTTCATACCAATCGAGTGAGCAAGTCTATGAACTTCTAACCATTCCGCTGTATCCATTTTTTTTGGTGCAATTATATCTCTTACTCTATCGCTTAAAATTTCAGCTCCAGCTCCAGGAATTGAACTTAAACCTTTTGCTTGTAATCTTTTTAAGACTTCAAGTTTAGATATTTTTGAAATTCTTGCAATAAAATCAATTTCAATCGCTGAAAATCCATGAATAGTAATTTGTGGATATTTTGTATTAATATGTCCTACTAATTCTTCATAATAATCAATTTTTAGTTTTGGATGAACTCCACCTTGAAAAAGTATTTGAGTTCCACCAATTTCTAGAAGTTCTTCAATTTTTTGATCAATTTCATCAAATTTTAAAACATATGAATCTTCATCTTTACCATGTCTAAAAAATGCACAAAACTTACAATCAACCCAACAAACATTTGTATAGTTAATATTTCTATCAACTATAAATGTTGTTATTTTCTCAGGATGAAGTTCAGCTTTTTTGATACTTGCCATTTCACCTAATTCTAAAAGTGAAGCATTTCTTATTAAATCTAAAGCTTCTTCATTTGTAAGTCGTTTTTTTAAATCGACTTCAACTTTTTTAACCATTAGAAACTAGCTCCAAAAGAGAATTCAAATGAAGAAGTATCATCTCCTGGCTTATCATCAAGTGCTCTTGCAAAGATTAGTTGTAATGGACCCATTGGAGAAACCCATTCTAATAGCAATCCAGCTCCTGATCTTTGTATATCACTAAATGAATCTTGACCTATCATTCCATAATCATAGAAAACTCCCCATCTCATTTTTGCACTAGGAACTAATGGGAAACTCATTTCTGCAGAGTTTGCCCACAGATTTTTGTATGGATCAGTATAATATCCAGAATCATTTTTAGGGAAGGCATAAGATTTATAACCTCTTAAAGTTTTAGGACCTCCAAGATATAAAGAGTCCCCTTGATTGATTTGTCCATTATCAAATAGCATTTTAACTTGAGTTTTAAGTCTTAAAACCCAGTCTAATTCAGCTAAATCTTCTAATGAATAGAAATATTTTAGGCTAGAAGTTGATTTTACATATTTTGAATCTCCACCAACTCCTGCATATTCTAAAGATGTATTTGCTCTAAAACCTTCTCGAGGGAAATAGTAGTCATCTGTATTATCATAGTTAAGATAAGGAGTAATAGAACTATTTACATAATCCTGATCAGTAAATAATTTCTTTTCTGCTTTAAAAGCAGCACTTTGAGCATTATAAGTATTCATAAAATCACTTGAATAATCATAATTTTCACTAACAAAGTCTAATTTGTATCTAGTTCCTGCATAAAGATTTCTAACTAGTTCTTTTCCAATAGCTACAGAGAAACCTTTTGTTTCTACATCAGAGTCATATTTTGATCTTTCAATCTCATATTTAGTTGAGTGAACTTCAACTTCACCGTTGTAATCACTATCTCTTATTGCTGGATTTTTTAAGCTAATTTCAAATCTATTACTATGAGCAGATAAATCTGTACTTAATCCTAAAGCTAGACCTGAACCAAAAATATTTGCATCACTTACAGAACCACTAACCATAAATTTGTCATAAGAACCGTATCCTCCTCCAAGCATCAATGAACCTGTAGCTGCTTCAGTTACTTTTACGATGATATCCATTTTATCATCACTAATTCTTTTTTCTTCAATTTTTACATCATCGAAGAATCTTGAACGTTTTAGTTTATTTGTAGAATCTTTAAAATCTGTAAGATTATATAAATCACCAGGAGCTAAATAAACATTTCTTCTTACAACTCTATCTAATGTTCTTGTATTTCCAGATATTTTTACATCATTTATATAAACTTTTTTACCAGGAACTACACTGAAAATAACATCAACTAATTTAGTTTCCTCATTTTTCTTTAAATCAAATTTTACTTCAGCATATGCATAACCTTGGTCTGCAACTTGTGTTTTTATGTAATCTTGGTCTTCTCTTAATTTTTTAATATTAAAAGTTCTTCCTACAATAAGTTTTAATTCAGGATAAATAGTTTCAGGATCAACAATAGAAGAATCTAAATAGATTTTTATATTATTTGTTGTGTATTGTTCACCTTCTGTGATAAAAAAGTCTAATTTTGCTTGATTTGAAGCAAAATCAATATCTAAAAATGGTTCTTTTACTTGAGCATCTAAATAACCTTTTTCATAATAAAGATCATTAATTCTTCTTGCATCATATTTTAGTTGGTCAATTTTTACTTCACCATCATTTTGTCCAAACCACCAAGAAGCAAATTCTACTTCTTTATTTGCAGTTACATGATCAAAATCATCTTGTTCAAGTTTATCAGAACCATGATAGTTTGCTTTTTTGATGATGATTTCATCACCTTTATTTACATTAAAAGTAATTTTTAAAGAGTTTTCATTTATTTTTTCAACTTCAGTTTCAACAACAGAATTGATATAACCTTCACTTTCTAACATACTAAGAAGTTTTTCTTTTGCTTCTTTTATTCTTTTTTCACTATACATTGAACCTTTTTTCAATTTTATAGTAGTTTTAAGTGTTTCTATATCTTCGGTTCTTGTTTTATAACCTTTAATATCAACATTTGCAATAGAAGGTTTCTCATTAAAAATTAGTTTTAAATTTCCATTTTCATTTAAAATTTGAATATCTTCAAAATATCCTTGTTTATAAAACTTTACCAAAGCTTCATTCAATCTATTTTCATCGATTGTATCGCCAACTTTCATATCTAAAATTTCGTCTAAAATTTGCGGTGAAATTTTACTTACGTTTTTAAACTCTATTGATTTTATAGTTTCTGCACTTAGTATTGTGGCACAAGCTAAAGATAATAATATGATTTTATTTTTCACAATAATCCTTAAATTTACATTGTAGGGCATTAATATATCTAAATATAGTTTATATAAATATAAAGTAATGTATAATCATGAACGAATTTTATAAAAAGGTTATGACTTTGAATATTGGAATTATAGGTTTAGGACTTATGGGGGGTTCTTTAGCAAAAGCTGTAAAAAGATATGGTATTGCTTCAAAAGTTTATGGTTTTACAAATAGTGAAAAAAATAAAAAAGATATTTTAGATTTAAATTTAGTAGATGAATTAGTAGATTTAGAAACACTTAAAAAAGTTTCTGATGTTATTATCTTAGCAATACCTGTAGATGCTATTATCTCGATGTTTCCAAACTTTTTAGATATAGATGAAAATACAACTATTATAGATATGGGTTCAACTAAAGAGTATATTGTAAAAAGTATTCCACCTAAAATAAGAAAAAACTTTATTGCGGCACATCCTATGACAGGAACTGAAAAATCAGGACCAAAAGCTGCTATTGATGATTTATACGAAGGAAAAACTGTTGTTTTTTGTGATTTAGAACAAAATGCAAATCTTCATGTAAATAGAGCCTTTAAAATATTTCAAGAAATAGGTATGAGAATAGTAGTTATGGATAGCGATAAACATGATATTCATGCTTGTTATATCTCTCATTTACCGCATATAATATCTTTTTCTTTGGCAAATACTGTTATGAGTCATGAAGATCCAAAATCTATTATTGCACTTGCTGCTGGTGGATTTAAGGATATGAGTAGAATTGCAAAATCAAGTCCACGAATGTGGAGTGATATTTTCAAACAAAATAGAGAAAACCTTTTAAAAGCTATTGAATCGTTTGAAAATCAATTAGATGATGCAAAAGAGATGATAAAAAATGAAAATTATGAAAATTTAGAAGAGTGGATGAAAAAAGCAAATAGCTTGCATGAGATACTATAAAAGATAAGTATCTCTTTTTAATTTATATTTTCTATCGCTTCAAAAACTTTTATTGCTTGAAAGTGTTCTTTTACATCATGGCATCTAATAATTGAAGCACCATTTCTAATAGATTCTAAATGAATTGCCAAAGTTCCTGGAAGTCTATTTATAACTTCAGTTGGTGTTATTTTATCTATCATAGATTTTCTACTTGCACCAATTAGTAACTCATATCCAAAGTGTTTAAAATGTTCTAAATTTTTAAGTAAGAGTAGGTTATGTTCCAAGGTTTTTCCAAAACCGATACCTACATCTAAGACTATATCTTTTACTCCAAAACTTTTTACTTTTTCTAATCGTTTGGTAAAAAAATCATCAATTTCAATTATAACATCCTCATAAAAAGGAGCTTCTTGCATATTTGTTTGATTATTTTGCATATGCATAATAACTGCTTGAGCGTTATATTTTGATACAAGTTTACAAACTTCATCATTTTGCAAACCTGTTATATCATTTACTATTTTAAAGCCATGATTTAAAACATATTCTATAACTTTTGGAGAAAAAGAATCTATGGAAAAATCAACTTTTTCATAATATTTATTTTGATAAATAGTTTGAACTATATCTTTTAGTCTATCAAGTTCTATATTTTCACTAACAGGTAAACTTCCAGGACGACTTGAAACAGCACCAATATCTATTATATTTGCACCATCTTCTATCATTTTTTCTATTTTTAAACAAGCTTCAGAGTTATCAAATCTACTATTTTTAAAAAATGAATCCTCATTTGCATTTAAAACACCCATTATTTTTGTAGGATAGTTTTGCTCTTTTACATAATCTTTTAAAGATTTTGCTAACTCTTTTAATCCAAAAGGTTGTGCTAACTCTTTTTTTGCTAAATTATCAAAATGTTTTGTAGTTCCTATAAGTAAGGCATTTACATATTTATCTTTGGCAATTATAACTCCATTTGGTACAGCTAAATCTGCTCCAATAGATAAAGCATCTTGTTTTAAAATATTTGCAGCACCAACATGTAAATCTTTTATATATAAAGTATGAAGTTTTGATTTTTTTGATAAAATCGAAATACCACCACTATCACAACCAAGATTTTCAAAAAACTTTTTTGAATCATTTAGTGATATCTTATATGTTTTCATATAAAAACCTTTCAGTTTTGATTTTTTTGATTTGATAAATATAAAAGTAGAGTTGTAAGAACATTTATTGGTTTTGAATTTAATTCCAATAATTTTATTGCTTTAGAAAAGAAATCAAGTTTCTTTTGTGAAAGTTTGATTTTTTGATTATTAGCTTTTAATAAAAGTGATTCAACTATATCTTTTGCTTCTTGTTTAGAAATTTTTTGATTTTCTTGTAAAAAAGTATAAATATCTTTTAAATCAAGTCTATTTAAATCTAAAGATGACTCTATTTTTTGTTCAGATTTTTTTAGATATTTATATGGTAATCTCGAATAAATAGTCGGTAAGAGAGACGTTTTTGAATTTGTTATAAGTATAAAAACGATATTTCTAGGTGGTTCTTCCAAAATTTTTAAAAGAGCATTTTGTGCCTCTTTTCTAAAAGTTGAACCACATAAAAATAGATATTTTTTTTCACTTGTTGCAATAAAAGCTTCTTTTATAGTCTCATTTGCTTGAGCTATTAAAAATTCTTCTTTTTCTTCATTTTTAATAACTCTTACAGAGTGCAAAGGATATTTTGGAAGCATTAAATTTAAAGTTTCCTCAATATTATTTACTATTAAAATAGAAGAGTTTTCAATAAAATCTAACAAAATCAATTTTCCACATTTATTTCAGCAAATAATGAAGCACTTAATGTTTTATTATATAATCTAAACATTTGTAAAAGTTTCATATCTAATGCTTCATCGTTTGATTTTAAGTTAAAAGCATCTTGTTTTTCTTCATCAAAAAGCCATAAAAATGAATTTTTTAAGACTTTTGGAATAGTTGCTCTTATATCTTGTCCTTTTCCGATATACCAAAAACAATAACCATTTGGGAATGAAATAGTTAACATATCTTTTATGTATGAAATATCTTCATCTGATTTTACATTGTCGATATATTTGTAAAAAGACTTAAAATCATAATATGGCAAAAATGGTCTATTTAATCTTGTAGAGTTAATGTTTGTTAAAGCATACTCTAAAAACCACTCTCTATCCTTATCTGTAATAACAATAATAGAAAAATTCCTTTCTAAAAGATTATTGATATTTTTAGATACTAAAGGCGTCCATTCATATTTTTTTTCTTCTAGCCAAGGAGAAAGATATTTATCTTTCCTGATTGTATCAACTGTCCAATTTAAAAATTCTTGCACTACTATTTATCCAAATGATAAGCTTCATGTAAAGCTCGAACAGCAAGCTCTGCATATTTTTCATCAATAATCATAGAAATTTTGATTTCACTAGTTGAAATAATTCTTATATTAATATTTTCATTAGCCATTGCTGTAAATGCTTTTGAAGCAACTCCAGTATGAGATTTCATACCAACACCAACAATAGATACTTTACAGATAGATTCATTGTAATCTATATTTTTAGCTTGAGCTTTAAATTGTTCCATAACTTTTTTACAGATTTCAAAATCAGTCGTAGGAATTGTAAAATCTAAATCAGTTGTTCCATCTAATCCTCTTGTTTGAACTATCATATCAACATTGATATTTGCATCAGCAAGTGCAGTAAAAATAGCTGAAGCAATACCAGGTCTATCTGTAACTCCATACATTCCAACTCTAATTTGATTTTTATCTAACGCAATTCCACTTACAACTGGTTTTTCCATAATATTCTCTTCCTTTGTTATTAATGTACCTTCAACTTCTGGCGTAAAGCTACTTCTTGATACTAAATTTACATTTAATTTTTTCGCCATTTCTACTGATCTATTTTGTAATACTTTTGCACCTAAACTAGCAAGTTCAAGCATCTCATCATATGAGATTTTGTCTAATTTTTTAGCTTTTGGTTCAATTCTAGGGTCTGTTGTATAAATACCATCAACATCAGTATATATTTCACAAACATCAGCTTCTATTGCTCCTGCAATTGCAACAGCAGTTAAATCACTTCCTCCTCGACCAAGAGTTGAAACTCTTAAAGTATCTTGAGCAACCCCTTGAAAACCTGCAACAATGATGATATTTCCATCTTTTATTGCTTTTTTCATCTCTGCTGTATCAATATTTTCAATTCTTGCTTTTGTATGAGCATTATCAGTAATGATTCCTGCTTGTCTTCCACTCATAGACATAGCTTTATAACCCATTTCGTTCAAAGCAATTGATAAAAGTGCTGAAGTTACTCTTTCCCCTGAACTTAAAAGCATATCAACTTCATCTAGTTTTGGAGTTTTTGAATAATAACCAGCATAATCTAATAGCTTATTAGTTTCTCCACTCATAGCTGAAACAATAGCAATTACATCGTGACCTTCGTCTTTTATTTTTTTTATGATATTTGCAACATTTTGTATTCTATCAAGTGTACCAACACTTGTTCCACCAAACTTAAGTACTTTTAACATCTAATTTTTTATCCTTTTTAAATATAACCTTCATTTTTAAAATATTTTATAACTTGTTTATAAACAGTTCTTTTAAAAAAAGTTATATATTCATAAATATTTTCTGTAGGCACAAATTTATACTCGCTAAATTCAGGAATCTCAGTATCTATGTTAATTGTAGCGCCTTTTTTTAATTTAACTAAATAATACTTTTGTCTTTGCCCGTCATAAGGATACATTTTTTTAGCAATTGCAGGAGGAAATTCGTAAGATACCCAAGTAGGATATTCTGCGATGATTTCAACATCTCTTGTACCAATTTCTTCTTCTAATTCTCTAAATAAAGCCTCTTTTGATGATTCTCCATCATCAATTCCACCTTGAGGAAACTGCCAAGCATTTTCAACATCAGTTCTTGAAGCAATAAAAATTTCACACTTATGAGGATATTTTGCTGATAGTACGATAGCTGCAACATTAGGTCTAAAGTTTTTTTTCTCGTTAATTGTTTTCTTTTCTTTTTTATCAGTCATAAATATATTTTCCCTTATAATTAGCCAGATATTTTAAGATAATTAGGATTAAAAATTGCTTTTATATATACACATTCCCTTTTGCGATAGTAAATGTTTTTATTGTGCATTTAACTCATATACAGACAAGTTTAGTTTAAAAAATGATTATATGAAAGCCTTAAAAATACAGTTAAAAAACAATATAGAAAAATATGTAAAAAATCGAAATAAAAAAATTGAAACAGTATTTATAGGAGGAGGAACACCTTCTACTATAAAAGCTTTTGAATATAAAGAGATTTTTGAAATAATAAATCCATATTTAGAAGAAAAAGTTGAAATAACAACTGAAGCAAATCCAAATTCTGCTTCTTTTGAGTGGTTAGAAACTATGAAAAGCCTTGGTGTGAGCCGTGTGAGCTTCGGAGTTCAAAGTTTTCAAAATGAAAAATTAAAGTTTTTAGGAAGAAGTCATAATAGTAATAGTGCTATTAAAGCTATACAAAATGCTTCAGAAATTGGTTTTAAAGAGATTAATTGTGATATTATTTATGGTGTTAAGAATGATACATTAAATAGTATAAAAGAAGATTTAGATATTGCTTTTTCACTTCCAATTACGCATATAAGTGCATATTCATTGACAATTGAAGAAGGAACAAAATTTTTTAAACTTGATAAAAATAGTGTAAAAATTGATGATGAAGATTTATCTTATGAAATATTTGATTATTTCTCAAAAAATGGATTTACTCAATATGAAATATCAAATTTTTCAAGAAATAAAAATTCTCAATCAAAACATAACTATGGATATTGGCAACATAAAGAGTATTTAGGTATTGGAGCAGGTGCTGTTGGATATATAAATAAAAGAAGAGAATATCCTTTAAAAAATCTTGAAGAGTATATAAAAAATCCTTTATTTGTTGAGATTGAAGAAATAGATGAAGATGATATAAAAGTAGAAAAAGTTTTATTAGGATTTAGATGTTTAAATGGTGTAGAATTAGAACTTTTTGATGAAAAAGAACTAAAAAAAATAGATGAACTAATAATTTATGAAAAAGTTTACATAGAAAACAATAAGGTTTTTAATAAAAACTTTTTATTAGCTGATGAATTAGCTTTATATATTTTAGATTAATTTTATAATATAATCCAAACTTTTAAAAGGTAAAAAACTCAAATGATAATAAAAGATGCAGTAAGAAAATACTCAAATGAACTAAAACTTGTAACTCATATTCCTTCAAAAGAAGTTGAAATACTAATAATGTATTTATTAGATAAAAATGTTATTTGGCTTCACTTAAACTATAATAGTGAATTTTCAAAAATAAAAGAGCTTGAAACTTTAGTAAAAAAAAGAGCTACTAATTATCCTTTAGAGTATATTATTGGTAAAGCTTCTTTTTATGGAGAGCAGTTTTTAGTAAAAGAGGGTGTTTTAATACCAAGACCTGAAACTGAGATTTTAGTTGAAAATGCAGTAGAAATTTTAAAAGACAAAAAAGAGCCTATAAAAGTTTTAGAAATTGGAACAGGAAGTGGAATAATATCTGTAATGCTTGCCATGTTAATTGAAAATATAAAAATTATTGCAGTTGATATAAATCCAAAAGCAATAGAACTTGCAAAAGAGAATGCTATAAAACATAATGTTTTAGAAAAAATAGATTTTAGACTTAGTAATTTATATGAAAATGTAAATGAAGATGATATAAATCTAACAATTTCAAATCCGCCATATATTGCAAATGATTATAAACTACCTTTAAATGTAAAGTTTGAACCATCAAATGCACTTTTTGGAGGAAATTTAGGTGATGAACTTTTAAAAGACATTATAAAACAAACAAATGATAAAAAAATCCCATATTTACTTTGTGAAATGGGATATGACCAGAAAAAAAGTTTAGAAGAGTATTTTAAACAGTTTAATGTTGAATCTTATAATTTTTATAAAGATTACGAAAATTTTGATAGAGGATTTACTCTAAAATTTAAAAATAAGGAATAAAAATGTCATTCAAAGATTTTAATTTAGATAATTTAGAAAATAGTAAAGAAATTTTAGAAAAACTTTTAGATGAAAAAAGAGTATTAATAAATGAGTTATTAAATATAGAAAATAAAACTTACAAAAATTTTGTTTTACCATTTCAAGAAATAGGGGAGAGCATAAATGAATTTTTGACTCCAATCTTTCATATTGATTCTGTTAAGAACTCAGAAATAACTACAAAAGTGTATGAAGAATGCCTTCCAATTATCTCAAAATATGAAACTGAGATTTCTCAAAATGAAAATATTTATTTGTCTTTAAAAGATATACAGTCTAATGAAAGATATATATTAAATGATATACAAAATAAAGTATTGGAAAATGAAATAAGAGACTTTGAATTATCAGGTTGTAATCTAGAAAATAATAAAAAGAAAAGACTTGAAGAGATAAATTTGAAGCTTAGTGAACTTTCTCATAAATTTTCTCAAAACCTTTTAAATGCAACAAATGCTTTTGAGATGATAATTACTGATTTTGAAGATGTAAAAGAGATACCTCAATCAGATTTAGAGTTAGCAAAATTTGAAGAAGATGGAATTACAAAATATAAATTTACACTTCAAATGCCTTCTTATTTGGCTTATATAACTTATGGAACTAACAGAGAAAGAAGAGAGGAAATTTATAAAGCTTATTGTACAAAAGCACCAGAAAATGGAAAAATCATAGAACAAATTTTAGCTTTAAAAGATGAAAAAGTAAAAATACTTGGATTTGAAAATTATGCACAATATTCTCTTGCAACTAAAATGGCAAAAACTGAAGAAGATGTAATTTCATTTTTAGAAGAGTTGGGAAATAAAGCTAAGAAGAAAGCAAAAGAAGAGCTTAAAGAGATAAAAGAAATAGCTTTAAAAGATGGAATAACTGACTTTAGATCAAGTGATATGGCATATTATTCAGAAAAATTGAAAAAAGCTCAATATGACTTAGATGAAGAGTATTATAGACCATATTTTGAGCAACAGTCGGTTTTAAATGGTTTTTTTGATTTTTTACATCAAATGTTTAATATTAAATTTACAAAAACTCAAACTAAAGCTTGGGATGAAAAAGTAAAAGTTTATGATTTAAGCGAAGATGGAAAGACTATTGCAAGAATTTATATAGATTTAGAAGCTAGAAAAGATAAAAGAGGTGGTGCTTGGATGAATAACTGGCATTCACATTTTAGAAATTCAAATGGAGAGATAAATCTTCCAACAGCTTATATTGTAGGGAATTTCCCTCAATCTACAAAAGAGATACCTTCTCTTTTAAGACACTCTGATGTTGTAACACTTTTTCATGAAATGGGGCATGCTCTTCATCATCTATTGAGTAAAATAGAAGAACCATTTGTTAGTGGAATTTCTGGTGTTGCATGGGATACAGTTGAATTTCCATCACAATTTTTAGAATATTTCTCATATGACAAAGATGTTTTAAAACTATTTGCAAAACATTATCAAACAGGTGAAGTTTTAGATGATGAGGCGATAGATAGGATAATTAAAGCCAAAAACTTCCAATCTTCACTTGCAACTGTTAGGCAAGTTGAATTTGCATTGTTTGACTTTAAACTATATCAAAAGTTATACAAAACGGAAAATGAAATACAATCTTTACTTGATACAATTAGAGAAGAATTTGCTGCAATTATCCCACCAAGATACAATAAATTTCAAAATGGTTTTTCTCATATATTTTCTGGTGGATATAGTGCTGGATATTACTCATATAAATGGGCAGAAGTACTAAGTGCTGATGCTTTTTATATGTTTATCGACTCTGGAAATATATTCAATAAAGAGTTAGGAATTAAGTATAGAGATACTATTTTAAGTCAAGGTGGTTCATACGATATGGATAAACTATTTTTTGATTTTGCAAAAAGAGAACCAAGTATAGATTCTTTATTGAAAATTGAGGGAATTATTAGCTAAATTTTGCAATAATACGATTTTAATATATATAACTAATAAGGATTTAATAACTATGACAAATGCAGAAACTATATCAAAATTAAATAACGCTTTAACTACTTTAATTAAGGCTTATGAAGAACTTCAAGAAGAGAATAGTGGATTAAAAGGGAAAGTATCTGAATTAGAAGAAAAAGTTTTAGAGTTAGAGTTATCGAATGAGGATTTAGAAAAAGATATAAATCAATTAAAAGGTCATACAGAAGAAGATAAATCAAACTTATCTTCAATATTAGGGAAAATTGAAAATATTTTAAATAGAAAAGTAGAAACAATTTCAACTAATGTATCAACAAGCTCTTTTGATTTTGATTCTAAAGAAGATGAAATAAAAGAAGAACAAGTAGAAGAGAAGAAAGAAGAAGAAAATATTCTAAATTTAGATAGTAACTCTTTTGCAAATGTTTTACAGCAAAAAGATGAGAAGAAAGAAGAGTCGAATAAACTTGATTTGAGTAGAATGTCTTCATTATTGAATGGTTTTAATCATTAGTCAAAAAAAGAAGAGTGCATGATTGTATCTATTGATAAGAATTATTTATTTAACATTTTCGGGGTTAGTAATTTTTCTTCTTTAGAGACAATTATCGATAGTATGGCACCATCTCTTGTTGAATATCATTTATCAAGTTTTTGTGAAGATAATAGTGATACAATTTATTTTAATAAAAGAGATGTTGAAAAATCTTTTTTAGCTGGAGACTATACTTTATATTTAGACTATAGCGAAAACTTGTATTTAGAACTAATAAAATCAGATATTGATGATATGACTCAATCTTTTTGGTAAAAAGATTAAGAGTTTGAAAGAATTAAATCCTCTACACCATTACATCGTCCAAAATGTGGTAAAACAATAAATTTTATATCTTTATGGTTAGTTTTGAACTCTTTTATAGTATCTGGAATATCTACTAAAACATGTTTTCCTGCAGCTAAAAAATAAGGAAATATTTTGATTTTTTTATATTTTTTTTGAACAACTTCTTTTAAAACATCGTAGAATGATGGTTCGCTTAATTCTAAAAAAGCATAAAATGTATTTTCATTTTTGTTTTTTATTTTGTTTGAAATTTCTATGATTTCATCATTTGAACTTTTTATTTTGCTACCATGTGCTACAATTATTAAAGCTTCCATTTTAAAAAATCTCCGTAGTTTTTTTGAGTCTTTCTTTATCAAAGTGAGTATAAATTCTACTTGTATTAATATCAGCATGTCCTAAAGCTTCTTGAACAAGTATCAAATCATGGTGTTTTTGGTATAAAAGTGTTGCAAATGAGTGCCTTAACATATGAGCTCCATTTTTCTCTTTTCTTATTCCTGCGCTAATTAAAATATTTTCAACAACTCTACTAATATATGCTTGAGTTAGTCTTTCACCTTTTTGGTTGCAAACTAATAAATCACTATTACAAACTCTCATATCCAACCAATTTTGTAGCTCATTTTCAATAATAGAACTTTTTATCATAACAACTCTAGGTTTATTTCCTTTTCCTTTTATTTGAAGCATATAAACATTGTCTTCTTTAAAAATATCTTTGATTCTTAAATTTAAAATCTCACTAACCCTAATACCAGTATAAATGATTATTTTAATTATAAGTCTATTTCTAAAACCTGTATTATCTGTAAATTCAAAATCATCAATTGCTTTTAAAAATCTATCAATTTCATTTTTATTCATAAAAGAGGGTAGTTTAGTTCCACTTTTTCCACTCAAACCTCCCCAATTCTTTAGTTCAATTTTAAATAGATATGAACTTCCATCTTCATTTTGATTTTGTTTATCTATATAAGAAAAGAAAGATAGTAGGGCAATTCGATGATTCTTTTTAGAAGCATCTGATAATGAACTAGTTTCACTAGCTAAAAAATCACTTAATAACTCTTCATCTATCTCTTTCATAGAAGCAAGACCTAAGTTAATTAAGAAATTGTATAGTTTAAATAGGGGGTTAAAATATGTATTTACTCCTGCTAAACCTATATTTCTAGCTTCTTTTACTATAAAAGCTAATTCATCAATAGATTTTGTTCCTTTTACTAGTTGTTGAATTATTGAAGCTAATTTTTCTTTTTGTAATACTTGTCTATTTGAAAGAGTTGTAAGTTTGTTACGAATAAATCTTTCAAGCCAGAAAAGTAATGTATCATTAAAATTGTTTTTAAAATCTAACTCATATCTCATGTATTATCCATTTAACTAATTTTAAAGTATTCTAGCAAAACAAATATTAATTAGTATTGAAAACTATAATTTTCAAATAAAACATAATAAATATTGCTTTCATAATTAAGGTAAGAAAATAGCAAATAAACCAAGTAATGGTAAAAATGAACAGATTTTATAAATTAAAACTACACCATATATATCTATAAAATATCCTAAAATTGCTGCACCAATTCCCGCTAATCCAAAAGCTATTCCAAAGAACAATCCTGAAATTGTCCCTACTTTTCCTGGAATAAGTTCTTGTGCATAAACTACAATAGCTGGAAAAGCAGAAGCCAACATAAATCCTATTATTGATAAAAATATTGTAGAAAGATAAATATCCACATAAGGTAAAGCTAATGTAAAAGGCACTATTCCAAAGATTGATGCGAAAATGATAGCTTTTCTACCAAATTTATCACCTAAAGGACCTCCAAATATAGTTCCTAAAGCTACTGAAAATAAAAAATAGAACAGATGATATTGCGCTATTTCATCACTAATATTATATTGTTGAATTAAATAAAACATTAAATAGTTGCTAATACCTGACATATACAAAAATTTAGAAAACATTAAAATAAGTAAAATCATCAAAGCAAAACTTATTTTTTGTTTAGAAAGAGTTTGTTTTATTGATATAGTTTTATTTTTAATACTTGCATGATAATTTTTATGCCAAGAGCCAACATAAATTAAAATAGGAATAGATAAAAGAGCAATAATTGAGATATAAAAAATACTATATTGGCCATTTGGTAATACTAGCCAAACTGCTATTAATGGACCAATAGCACTTCCTAAATTTCCACCTATTTGAAAAACTGATTGTGCTAATCCATATTTCTCACCAAAAGCTGCCATTCTTGCGATTCTTGAAGCTTCTGGATGAAAGATAGATGAACCAATTCCAATTAAGATTGCAGAAACTAATATTAGATAATAATTTGTTGCAAAAGCTAAAGAAGTTAATCCTATAAAAGTACAAAACATAGAAAAAGCAATAGAATATGGTTTATGATATCTATCTGTAAAAAGCCCTACTAATGGTTGTAAAATCGATGCTGATAGTTGATAAACTAATGTAATCAAACCAATTTGAGCAAAAGTAAGAGAAAAATCGTTTTTTAACATAGGATAAACTGCAATCATAAGTGATTGCATAGTATCATTTGTAAAATGACCGAAACTAACCAGTCCTAAAATCTTAGCTTTTGTATTTTTATTTTCCACTTTATCTTTTTACTTTTTTAATGAATTTATCAATAAATCCGCTAATTCTTTTAGTCTTTTTGCATAATCTTTAATTAAATCATTTGTAGGAATAATTACTTGCCAATCTAAAACTTCAGCTCCAATAGAAGCTGAAACATCTTCCATAGAAATTTTAGTTGTATAAAAGCTATGATTCATAAAATATTTAGTCGTATTGTAATTTATTAATATTGATCTTTTTTTTAAAATAGGTTTTCTTAGTATTGAATCTGCTTGTCCATAAGGCCAGTAATGATATGCTATTAACCTACTTTCTACTTTTTCGTGAACTTTATTTTTATTAAATAAATCATTTCTATCTTCTAAAATGATATAAGCATCACCCTCTTCTATTTTATCAAGTAAAGGATTCATATCATCTTTTATAACACATTTTACTGGCTCTTCACCTTTTATTTGTGTGCAACATCTACACTGTGTACAAGTTACTATTCTATAATCTTTAAATTTGATTCTTTCACTTTTTATATTTAAGGCATTAAAATAGTTTGTAAAAAAAGTTACAATTCCCTCTATATCTTGATTATAACTCTCTGTACAATCTATTATTTTAATAAGCATCTATTTAAGCTTTCCCTTTGAAAAATCAATAATATAATCAGCAATTTCATCTAAATGAACTATATCTTTAACAGCTCCTGCTTGTATTGCTTTCATAGGCATACCAAATACTACACAACTTGCTTCATTTTGCGCAATTGTATATGCTCCATTATCAAATAATTCTTTCATGGCTATTGTTCCATCATCTCCCATACCTGTCATCATAACAGCCATTGCTCCACCACCAACAGCATTATTAACTGATCTAAAAAGAACATCAACACTTGGTTTATGCTGACTTACTTTTTTTGTATCAAGTAATCTCGTTTTGAAATCATTTCCATATTTTTCGATTGTTAAATGCATATTTCCTGGGGCTAAATATGCATGTCCTTTTTCTAAAGTCAATCCATCTTTTGCTTCACAAACTTCAACTTCTGAATTATCATTTAATCTATGAGCTAAAGAGTTAGAAAAACCATAAGGAATATGTTGAGTTATAACAATTGGAGGCAATCCACTAGGAAGTCTTTTAAAAACTCTTAACAAAGATTCAACTCCACCCGTTGATGAACCAATTGCTATTATTTTTGCTCCTGGAAATTTTGCTGCTCTAAGAGGTATAACTTCATCAGGATGCACTTTATAATCAACATTATGTGTTGATTTATAAGTTGTTGGTTTTTTGATAGCAGGCGATTTTTTTAAAGTATATCGGCTCAAAAGGAATGTTAAATTTAATAAAGTATCTTTTATTCTAGCTTCAAAATTTGACATAGGTTCACCAGAGTTTGGTTTAGGAATAAAACCTACCGCTCCATCATCAAAAATATCATTTCCTCTTACACTTTCTCCAGAGATTACAACTGCTGGCATAGGATGAAGACGCATTAAATTTCTTAAGAATGTAACACCATCCATTTTAGGCATATTTATATCTATTGTTACTAAATCTGGTTCGTACTCTTTGATTTTTTCTCTAGCATCGTAAGCATCAGTTGCTACAGCTATTACTTCAAAATCTTCAATAGAATTTATCATATCTTTAAGTATACTTCTCATTGAAGCAGAATCATCTATAACTAAAACTGTGTACATACACCCTTTCCTATTTATCTTTTAAAAGTTTTTTAGAAAAGCTCGATTTCCATTTCTGGTTCAGCTTTTTTATTTTTATTATTATCAAATAAGTCAACACCACCAATATATTCTTTGATAACTGGCTCTCTTTTGATCTCTTGTTGTAAAGATTTTTCTGTAGATAGAATTTTGCTGTTAGTTTCAGATTTTTGAGTAACTTTAATAAAAGTTTCAAAATCATCAGCCAAAAGAATTAATCTACCATTGTCTCCTCTTGTATGTTCGCTAACTATTTTAAAACCTTCTGATTTACAAAAACTTTTAGCAAATTCAACATTTCTTTTTCCAATAGTATCACTAGATGAAGAAGATAAGTCTAGTGACATAATATCAGCTCCACCTGATATTTTAGCTACCATATTTGTTTTACTACATCCAAGTTTATACATTTCATTCAGCATTGCTTCAACTGAATAAAGTCCATATTTCATGTCATTTCGATTATCGTTAGTATTAGGTAATAAAAAATGATTCATAGCTTTTATTTTTTTCATTCTATCATAGAACATAATAGCAACACAAGAACCAAGAAGTGTTTTAAAAGCAACATTATCTTCATCACTACCAACAGCAAATTCTCCACCAATTACTGTGTAAGTGTTATATCCTTTTGTTTTGTCAGTAAATCTAACTGAAGAAGATTTTTCAATACTTCCGTCTTTATGCCCTATTATAATCAAAAGATTTCCTTCTCTTTTATAAAAATATTTTGCCCTATTCTTTTTACATATTTTATCAAGTCTTGAGGATTTTCAGAATGTCCTAAGTATAAAGTCCCACCTATTTTTAAGTGAGCAAACAATTTTTTTAATATTGTATTTTGGTCTTCCACTGAAAAATATATCAAAACATTTCTACAAAAAATCACATCAAATTGATTTTTAGAAAAAGGATATGAAGAGTCATTTAAATTCATAACATGAAAGTTAATCATTCTTTTTAATTCGTCATTTACCTTTATCAAAACTTCCTCACCAGAAAGGTTTTGTTGAACTCTTCTTTTAAAATATTTTTGTGGTTTTATCCATTCTGGAAACTCTTTTGAAGCTTTTGAATATCTATAAATACCATTTGCAGCATACTGTAATACATTCGTATCAATATCAGTTGCAATAATTGAAGCATTTATAGTTTTTCCTAAATCTTCACTTGTTTTTAAAACCGTCATTGCCATAGAATATGGTTCTTCCCCTGTTGAAGAAGCAGAACAATACATATTTACTTTTTGACCACTTTTTGCAAATTCAGGAAGAACTCTATTTTTTAAATCAACAAAATGAAAATCTTCTCTAAAAAAATGAGTTTTATTTGTTGTAAAAGAGTTTATAAACTCTGTTACATTATCCCCTTTTTCAATAGAAGTTAATAGGTCTTCAATATCTCCATAAAATTTACAATTCCTTTTTAATTTATCGATTCTATTAGAAATCATAATATCTTTATTATCTGTCAGAGTAATCCCTGTCAAAGAATAAAGAAGTTTTTTTATTCTTTCATGAACTTCATTTTTCTCTGGCATATTATTTAAGAAGCCTTCTTCATAGCATTCATGTCTTTTTCTATTTTAATTTGTGCATTGATAATTCCAACAACATCTAAAATAAGACCTATACTTCCATCTCCCTTAACAGTAGCTGCGCCTATTCCTTGAACACTTCTAAAGTTTTTATCAAGTGGTTTAACAACAACTTGGTGTTGATTTAAGAATTCATCTATAGATAAAGCTACTTTTGTATTTCCAGATTTAACAACAATCAACATTCCATCTTCTAGTTTTTCAAAGCTTTTTTCTAAACCAAATAGTTGATGTAATTTAACCACTGGTATAAATTCTTCTCTTAACATTAATAAATCTTGTGTTCCATCTCCGATTTTTTTGATCATATCAGCAGTTGGTTGTAGCGATTCTACAATAGAGCTTAATGGTAAAATATATTTTTGGTTTGCTACTCTAATATCTAATCCATCTAAAATAGCAAGAGTTAAAGGTAACATAATAGTGATTGTTGTACCTTTTCCTATTTCAGTATCAAGGTTAATAACTCCACCTAATTTATGAATGTTTGTTTTAACAACATCCATTCCTACTCCACGTCCAGAAATATCCGTGATTTTATCAGCAGTTGAAATTCCTGCTCCAAAAATTAATAATGCTTTTTCATTATTAGTCATGGCATTGTACTGATTTTCATCAATTTGACCTTTTTCTAAAGCTTTTTGTGCAACTTTTTCAGAATCAATACCTTTTCCATCATCTTGTATTGTAATAATCATTTGTCCATTTGCTTGTTCTGCTGAAATACTAATAGAACCTGTCTCTGTTTTTCCAAGAGCAACTCTATCTTCTGGCATTTCAATACCATGATCTAAAGAGTTTCTAATAATGTGCATTAAAGGATCTGTTAAACCTTCAATCATAGCTTTATCAATTTCAACATTATCTCCATAATGTTTGAATTCTACTTTTTTGTTAAGTTTTTTAGAAATATCTCTTACAACTTTTGGGAATTTCGAATATATTGAATCCATAGGAACCATTCTAATACTCATGATAGAATCTTGCATATCTCTAATATGTCTTTCCAATAATTCTAACCTTTCTAAAACTGAACCTCTAGTCTTTGTCTCCTCTATTGTTGAAGAAAATTGAGTAAGCATAGCATTTGTAATAACCAAATCACCTACATTATTCATTAATAAATCAATTTTGTCTAAATTTACTCTAATACTATTGTTGTTGTTTGAAGGAACTTTTTTAGCTTCATCTTCTACGTTATTATTTTTCATTCTTCTTGTAGCTACTTCTGATTCTTTTTGAACAACTACAGGCGTTTCTTCTTTTTGCTCTTCTATATCATTTGTTTTCATAACTGCATCAGGAGTTATACTTGGCATATCATCAAAGAAACCAAAATCTTCTTTGCTATTATCTAATTTAAAATCTTCATCATTTAAATCATTTGATTTTTTTTCTAAATTATCATCAAAAAAACCGTAATTTTTATGATTTTCATTCATATCATCATCTGCAAAAATTCCATAAGGTTGACTTTTACTATCTCTTTGTGCATTTAAACCGTTATCAAAAAATCCAAAATTTTCTTTATTTTCAGAAGAGTTAGATTTAACTTCTTCTTTTTTTACTTCAATTTTTGGTACTTCTTCTTTTTTAACTACACCACCATTAGAATAAGCTCTAATATCTTCTAATAAAGAGCTTGTCATTTCTGTAAATTTTTCCCTAGTCATTTGATTAGATACTTCTAAATCTAATATCTCTTTCATTACATCAAGCCCATCAATCAGTGTTCCTGCCATTTCTGGAACAAATTCAATTTTATGACTTCTTAATTTATCCATTAAGTTTTCAACGTCATGTGTAAATTCAGCAAAAAAAGCTAGTTCTACAGAAGCGCCACTTCCTTTTAATGTATGTACATCTCGGAATAATTGACCCATTTCATCATCTGTTAAAGAACCATTATTTTCTGCTTCTAAAAGCACATTATCAGCTGATTCAAAAAGTTCAACTGCTTCTTCAAGAAACATCTCTCTATATTTAGAAATATCAAACGACATAAAAGCTCCTTTTTATCTACTTAAAACTATATTAACTGCTTTTAGTAACTGATCTGGAACAAAAGGTTTTACAATCCACCCCGTTGCTCCTGCCATTTTACCTTTTGCTTTCATTTCATCACTTCTTTCTGTAGTAAGAACCAAAATAGGTGTTTTAGAATATTGTGATAATTTTCTTAATTCCCCAATAAGAGTTAAACCATCCATATTTGGCATATTAACATCAGTAATTATTAAATCAAAGTTTGTAGCTTTCGCTTTTGCTAAACCATCAACACCATCAACTGCTTCAGTTACGTTAGTGTAACCACCCTCATTTAATGCGTAATTTAGCATATCCCTTAACATTGTAGAGTCATCTACTATTAAAAGCTTAACCATATAAATCCCTTCAAAAGTTCTACCTATAAAAATATTTTATATATACTAGCATAAAAAATATTAATTTTGTATATTTGAAGAAGGATATTGAAAGAAATTTTTTGTAGGAAAAATTAATCCAGAATTGGATTAATTTGCTGAAGATAATTCTATTCTATCTTTTTTTACTTTTAGTACTTTTACTTCTAATTCTTGCCCAATACTTAAAACATCGGCAACATTTTTTACTCTGTCTTTTGATATTTTTGAAATATGTAAAAGCCCTTCACCACCTTTCGGTAAAAGAATAAACGCTCCAAAATCTGCTAATCTTTCTACTTTACCAATTACAACTTCATCTTCTGAATAAAGTTTCTCAAAATCTATATTTTTTGAAGCATCTTTTTTTGAAGAAGCATTATTTGAAATAGTTTTAATATGCTCACAAGCATCAAGAATATTTTGTTTATTTCCTCCACTTACTTTCACTGTACCATTTTCTTTATCTAAATCAATAGATACTGTGAATTTTTCTATAATTTCTTTTATTGTAGCTCCTGCTTTTCCTATAACTACCATTATTTTACTTGGATCAATAGCAAATTGTTCAATTAAAGGCAAAGCATTACTTGGAACAATATCTTTTTCAGCATCTTTCATTAAAGATAAAATATGAGTTCGTCCTTCTTTTGCTTGAAGTAAGGCCTCTTTTAAAACAGATAATTCAATTCCACCTAATTTTATATCCATTTGTAAAGCTGTAATTCCTTTAGATGTTCCTGCTACTTTAAAATCCATATCACCATCATGATCTTCTAATCCCATAATGTCAGTTAAAATAGCATATTTGTCATTTTCAACAACCATTCCCATTGCAACACCAGCAACTAAATCAGAAATTGGAATTCCAGCTGCTTTTAATGCTAAAGAACCACCACAAACTGTTGCCATAGATGAAGAACCATTTGATTCAAGTATTTCAGAAACTAATCTTACAGTTTCATTATAATCTTTATCAATAGTTGCTTCTAAAGCTTTTTTAGCTAAATTTCCATGTCCTAATTCTCTTCTTCCTACTCCAAACATAGGTTTTGCTTCACCAACACTAAATCCTGGAAAATTATAATGAACCATAAAGTTTTCCATTGAAGTTGATTTATCTGTTAAAACTTCGTACATTTGTCCATCTTTAGGTCCAGCAATTGTTCCAATAACAAGTGCTTGTGTCTCACCTCTTGTAAAAAGACAAGAAGAATGTGTAGAAGGTAAAATATTTGTTTCTATTGAAATTGGTCTTACATCTTTTAAACCTCTTCCATCTGCTCTTACTCTTTCATTTACAATCATAGCTCTTACAATTTCTCTTTTTACAACACTAACAGCTTCATATATAGTGTTAAATTCTATTTCATTTGAGCTACAATATTCATTTTTTGAAATCATTTTCGCAACATCTTTTAATTGAGTCGCTCTTTCACTTTTTGCTAATTTTTTGATAGCTTCTTTAATATCGTTAGAAAAATTGTCTCTTACATAATTTATTACAGATTCTTCAATAGTAAATTTAACTAATTCTACTTCAACTTTCTCTTTTGAAACTTCTTCAAAAGCTTTTTCATAAGTTAAATTAGCCTCTTTTAAAGCATTTTGTGCAAATGTAATTGCTTCAACTAAAGCATCTTCATCCATCTCATTTGTATTATGAATTTTAGTAAATGCTTCAATATCAATCTCTACAAGCTCACTTGAAGAGATTGTTTTCATCTCAATCATCAATAATTCATCTTTAGAACCAGCTACATATAAATCTAAAGTTGAATTTTCTAATTGTTCATTTGTTGGATTAATTACAAGAGTATTTTCGATTTTTCCAACTCTAACTCCACAAACTGATTTTTTAATTGGTAAATTTGAAGTATATAAAGCTGCATTTGCTGCATTTAAAGATAAAGTTTGTAAATCAACATTTTTATCAGCACTTAAAACCATAACTGTAATTGTTGTAGGATAAACATAACCTTTAGGGAAAAGTGGTCTTAAACTTCTATCAATTACTCTTGATGTTAATGTTTCAAAATCACTAGGTTTTCCTTCTCTTTTTATAAATCCTCCTGGTAATTTTGCTGCAGCATAAGTTTTTTCAATATATTGAACTGTTAAAGGTGTGAAATCTTCACTAACAGGATTATCAAATTCACTCACAACAGTTGCTAAAACAACAGCATTCCCTATTTTTGCTAGAACAGCACCATTTGATTGTTTAGCTACTTTTTCAAATTCAAAAATCTCTTGTTTTCCATTTAATTCAAATTCACAAACTTTTGACATAATTTTTTATCCTTCTTTATTTATTTTCTCAATATCTTCAAAACTCAACTCTTCTAAACTATCATAATAAAAATCTATTTCTACAAAATGGTCTAGTTTTTTTATAAAATATAAATCATCTGCAATTGCTTCAATAGATGAAATACTAAGTGTTGGTAAAACTGGTACGGCAACAGAGATAGATTTAGCTTTTAAATTAATAGCTGTTTTTATACAAGCCATTATAGTGAGTCCAGTATTTATTCCTTCATCTACAATTAAAACATTTTTATTTTCTAATGCTTCAATTTGTTTACCTTTTCTAAATTTATTCACTCTCTCTTTTATTGACTCTTCAAAGATTAACTTAGACTTTGAATATACATAATCTAAACTAATATCAAAAGATTTTAATAGTTCATCATGTATTAAAACTTCTTCATGTTCTGTAACTACTGCTATTTCACAATCTTCATTATTAGGAGCATATATTTTACTAGAAAACATAATATCGAATTTTCCATTTAAAGATGATGCAACAATTTTTGCAATTTCAAAACCACCATATGAACTTGCAATTACAGTCCAATCTTCAAGTCTCATACTGTCTATTGGTAAGACATCAAGAAGTTTATATGCTGCAACTTCTCTATTTTTAAAAAATATTTTATCAGAACTCATTATTTACTATTATCTGCCAATTCATATTTTTGTCTAATTCCACCTATTGGTTTTAAAGTTATAATTGCATAGAGTATTGTTTGCTCTTTTGCATCATAATCTCCTGTACTTCTAGGAAAAATCTCTTTTTCAACTGAAAGATCTAGATTCCAACAATTATCATCAATAGTTAAACCTATTCCTTGTCTATTTCTTGTTTTTTCTTTGATATTATAGTTTTCATAATATCTTACAGAATAATCTTTTGCTAATTTATAAGCAGTATTAAATCGATAAGATTCTAAATCATCTCTGTCATTAAAAATATTTTCAGTTTTTTTAGATTGATAATAACCTGCTCCAAAAGAAAAATAACCGAATCTAAATGTATTATTAATACTATCTTCTACTATTTGACCATCTTCAATATTATAAATTAGCCTTCCAGAAACTGAACCATAATCGTGATTTATTTTTACATAATTTTCATAATCTTCAAGTCTTGCATCACCTATTTCATCATATAAAATAGCTTGTGTCATTTTGTGATTTATAAATTGTTTTAAATTTTCTTTATCATATAAAGATTGATTCAATGACAAATTTACATATTTTTGATCTTTTAACGTAGGGAAAATACTCAATTCATTATATCTAGCTTCATCATTTTGTTTTTCAACTGTTATTCCATATAAATCACCATCTTCTTTTAAATTTTTTGGAATAACATACTCAGCACTTAAATTCATTGTATGTAAATAATCATTGTATGGTTTTATTAAGTCACTTCCAAGTAGAATTGAACTTCTATTTTGTATTAAAGTTCCATCTTCATATTTGTAACTACTACTACCATTTAGATATTTAAATCCTTTTTTATAATTACCATATTCATATTCATTTATAATAGTTTTATTTTCTAAAGTGAAATATAAAAAGTCATCTGCAAAATATTTTGTATAGCTAATAGGAACATTAAACTCATAAACATTTGCAGTTAAACCATGTGGTCTTGTGTAGTTCATGTATTTAGCATCCATAGAATAAACTAAAGTATCTAATAATTCTTTATTATAAGAGTGCAGATGGACTTGTGGTAATTCTTGAAGAGTTTCATTATTTGAAACCATCTCTTTTGTTGTAGCATTTCTTGATGTGTCTATATAATATCTTGCGTAAGTTCCAGCATAATAATCTGAGGCATTATAAAAATAGTTAAATTTTGATTCAACTTTTTTATCTGTATTTATAGAATAAGAAGAATCGTCAAGGTTATTATATTGTACATCATTTAAATATCTTGCTAAAACGTAAATTCCATCTTGACGGTTTTCCTCAGTTGTAAAAAGATTTCTTCTTGAATATTCTAAGTCTGCACCATAGTCTTCACTATTTTTTAAACCTTCTTCATCCATATAACTTGATTTTTCATTAAAATATCCAGTCTTAATTTTTAGCATTGAATTAGGAGAATCGGCATATCTATAAATACCATAAGCACCTTCTCCTCTATTTGTTCTAATTTGAGGGATTAATTCAAAATCATAATTATCTGCTGGAGCAAAATAAATGGGTTGAGAGTACCTAAATCCTTCACTACTAGAATAACCCAAAGTTGGGATCAATAATCCTGTTCTTCTTGTATTATCTGTAGGAAATCCAAAATATGGTGTATAAAATACTGGTACATCTTTTACATATAACCTTGAGTTATATGTATTTATCCACATTTTTTCTGTATCGTAATCCATTGAAGAAGCTCTAATACTCCAAACTGGATCTTCACAATCACAAGAGGAAATAATTGAACTTTCAAGATCTACTAACTCTTTATTTTTATTTGATTCTTTTGTATTTACCCAAATGTTACTATTATTCTCATATAAAAAAGTAGGATATTGTTTTGAAACATCATTTTTTAAGTCAACAAAAGCATAATTACTTTGTGTTTGAATATTATTATCTTTTATAATTAAAACATTATCAAAAAGTTCAAATGTTTCATTATCTTGATCAAAAATAATTTTATCTGCACTCAGGTAATAAGTTGGCGAATATATTACAACATCTCCAACTGCAGTTATTACTTTATCTTTTGAGTCAATATCTTTTGCAATTAATTGAAATTTTTCATTGTTTATTTCTTGTGCTTGTAATAAAGCAGAAGTGATTATTAAAGAAGTGATTATTTTACGCATTTACTACCAACGTTTTTCCTGTAAAATCATGGAATGTTTTTCTTCCATCGTTAAAAAAGCCTATTAAAAAACCTATATAAAAGAACATTTCTGAAAAAACTCTTCCAACTGCTCTCAACAAAGCTGCAAATATTGATACTCTACCCCAATGGTTTGCATCAATTACTCTAATTTTTACAATAATTTTACCTATAGTTGCACCATAATACCAAACAAAAAAAGTTTGATAAACAATTTTTAAAATAAATAAAGGTGTTACCAACTCTGTTTGCATTAGGTATATCATTGCTTCTGAATCATGACTAACTGACATAATTCTGTCCCAAAAAATTGCCATTACAATTATTGTGATAATCAAATCATCAATAATATATGCAAATGCACGTGAACGCATCGAAGCTAGTTGAAGGTTAGAACTATTTTGTTGCATAAATAATTACTTTAAAGCTTGATAAGCTATATCTGAACGACATTTTTTACCAGAAAAATTAACTTTAGTAGTTAATTTATAAGCATTGTCTCTTGCTTCTTTTATAGTTTTACCAAATCCTACACAAACAAGAACTCTTCCACCTGTTGCCATCAACTTTCCATCTATTTTTTCAACACCTGCATAAGAAATATGTGAACTACTTGAAAGTTCATTTTCAACTTCATCAACAGTTATTTCTGCAGGTTTACTAGAACTATAAGGATAGTTTTCACTTGCAATTACTACACCAACACCAAATTCATCTTTGATTTTAATATCAAGTTTATCAAGTTGTTTTGTAGCACCTTTATAAAATAGTTCTGAAACAGGAGTAGCTAAAAGAGGCATTAAAATCTCACACTCAGGATCACCAAATCTAACATTGTATTCTAAAATAATTGGTTCACCTTTTACAACCATAACACCAATAAACAACACACCTTCAAAAGGTGCACCTTCATTTTGCATTCCTTTTAAAGTTGGTTTTATCACTCTTTCTTCAATTTTTTTGTAAATATCGTCATTTACAAGTGGAGTTGGAGCATAAGCACCCATCCCTCCAGTATTTGGTCCAGTGTCACCATCCCCTACTCTTTTATGATCTTGAGCTGCTGGTAATACTTTGTAATTTTCTCCATCACAAATCGCAAAAACTGATAATTCATATCCATCTAAGTATTCTTCAACAACAACACTAGTTCCAGCATCTCCAAATGAAGCACCAGAAAGCATATCTGAAACTGCTGTTTTTGCTTCATCTTTTGATTGAGCAATAATTACACCTTTTCCTGCACATAAACCATCTGCTTTTACAACTATTGGTAAATTCATAGTCTCGATAAAATCATGAGCTTCTTTTTCATTTGAAGTCTCAATAAATGCTGCTGTTGGTATGTTATATTTTTTTAATATATTTTTCATATAAACTTTAGAACCTTCAAGTCTAGCAGCTGCTGCACTTGGTCCAAAAATTGTTAAGTTATGTTTTTTAAATATATCAACAACACCATCTACTAAAGGAGCCTCTGGTCCTACAATAGTTAAATCAATAGAATTATCTTTTGCCCAAATTGCTAAATCATTATAATCTTTTATATTTATATTTTTTCCTAATTTATCAGTAGCACCATTTCCTGGCATAAAAAATAGATTGTGAGCATTTTCTTTGAATATAGATAATCCAATAGAGAACTCTCTACCACCACTTCCTAGTATTAATATATTCACGATAATTCCTTGTAAAACAGATTAAAAAATATTTATCCAAGTAGCCGTTAACCACTAAATGGCCCACATAAGCCACAAATTGCAGACAAGTGCAAATTTTAGGAGCGAGAACGCAATGAATCGCTGCACACCATCTGACTACATATTGTCTACGAAAATTAATTATTCGGACCCACAACAATGGAAATCTCGAACTACTTAGACGCGTATATTTTATTAAAAAAATGATTAAATTAGAGTTAAGAGAGTTGTTTAGCTAACTTTATACACTCTTCAACTGAAGTTTGAGAACTAATTTCATAATTTATATTTGAAGGTAAAAACTCAGCTGTAGTTTTCCCAATAACGATAGCTTTATATGAATTCTTCCACGAATATTGTTTAAAAAAACATTCAACGCTTGAAGGAGAAGTAAATATAAATATAGAATTTTCTTCTAAAATAATATTTGATTTTTTACAAGAAGTTTTATAAGCGATTATTTCATCTAAAAAAATACTATTTTCTTTTAAAATATTTGGCAAATTTGAAACCGTTTTTAAAGCCTTAACATATAAAACTTTTTTATCTTTTAAAACATCTTTTAATTCATAAGCAAAATCATTTCCATGTCCAGAGTTTCCTATAAATTCGACAACTCCACCCAATTTTATTATAGTATTTGCTGTTTTTTGAGCTATTGCATAAGAAGGAATATTTTTCCAATCTTGATTAAAAGAGTTTATTGCTTTTACACCATTTTTTGATGTAAAAACTAAAGCATCATATTTTTTTAAATCAATATCTGATTTTATATACTCTATTTGAAAAACTTCTAAATTTTCAACATTTTCATGTTTTTGTTCATTTAATAAATATATTTTTTTCATTTAGAATTTATCTCTTTTAAATAATTTATAGCATCATCAAGATTTTTATATATCTTAATATTTTTAAAAATACCAGAATCATCAATTGATAAAATTCTTTTTTTATGTCTATGCCTCATAACTAAAACTATTTCTAACTCTTTTTCTTTAAATTTTTCAATAATATCTTCAAGTTTAAAAATAGCAGAAATGTCTAATAAATGAATATTTTTACAATCAATAATAATATTTTTATCATTTTTGATTTTTTCTAAAGTATTATCTAAAGCTGTTGCTGTTCCAAAAAATAAAGAACCTTTAACTCTAATAATTTCTATATCAAAAATTTTATTATGTTCATTAAATGATATTTTTGATGGTATGATTTTCATTTGAGTTTTCATAGAAATTTGATAAAGTGCAAGTATTGATGCTATTGTGATACCTACTCCAACAGCCATTATTAGGTCAACAAATACTGTTAAGAAAAATACAACCAACATAATAATTAAATCTTCTTTTGAAACTTTTGTAATAATTTTTAAAAATCTATAATCTAATATATCAATACCAACTTTTATTAAAATTCCAGCAAGTAAAGCTAATGGAATTTTTGAAGCAAGTGGTGAAAAAAAAAGTATGATTAGCAATAATGTAATAGAATGAACTATTCCTGATAATTTTGTTGTTCCACCATTATTTATATTAACAATAGTTCTCATAGTGGCACCAGCACCAGGAACTGCACCAAAAAATGAACATATAGTATTTCCTATACCTTGACCTATTAACTCTTTTTTTGAATTATGTTTTGTTTTCATTCTTGAATCAACTAGTACAGATGTTAGTTGAGTATCAATAGAACCTAAAAGAGCTAAAGTGATTGCATATGTTAATATTATATTTAGATGTAAAATATCAAATGAAAATGGGAAATTAAATTCAGGCAAACCTTTTGGAATTTCTCCAATTGTCATAACATTAAAATTCATATAAATAGAGATTATAGTTACAACAAATAAAGCAATTAAAGCAGAAGGAACGATTTTTGATACTCTTTTCGGAGTTAAAAACATAATTATTAAAGTAATACTACCAATTAGTAAAGCATCATAATTTATATTTTTTAATGTTTCAGTAATATGAGTAAGAACGTATACTATTGAACTATTTGATTCTACTCCCAAAAATGGATTTATTTGTAAAATCATAATAATTACACCTATTCCACACATAAATCCAGAAATAATTGGATATGGAATATATTTTACCCACTTTCCTAAATCAACTATTCCAAATAAAATTTGTAAAAGTCCAGCTAAAAAGACAACCATCATTGCTGATGAAAAATCATTTGGAAAAGCTGCTAAAGTTGCCGCAAAAACAACTGTCATAGGTCCAGTTGGTCCTGATACTTGAACAGGAACTCCTCCAAAGAGTGCTGCAAAGAATCCTAATATTATTGCGCCATAAAGTCCTGCTGTTGCTCCTGCTCCACTTACAACACCAAATGCTAAAGCTAAAGGAAGTGCTACAACAGCAACAGTGATCCCCGATAAAATATCATTTTTTATTATATTTAATTTACCCAAGAATTCTTCTCCAGAACTTTTTTTTAATTATCTTTCTAAATACTCTTCATCACCCATTTTGTCATTTTTCCCACGTGCTATAACATGGATAGGAGTTCCTTCAAAATTGAATCTTTCTCTTAAAAAATTTACTAAATATCGTTTGTACGAATAGTGTAAAAGATTTGGTTTATTCATAACAAGAGCAATTTTTGGAGGTCTAGTTGAAAATTGAGTTGTATAATATATCCTTAAATATGCACCATTTGGGCTAGGAAGCGAGTGTCTAATAACAGCTTCTTCAATAACTTTATTTAATTGTGAAGTCGGTATTCTTTGTGTATAGTTATCAAAGATTTCTATGATTTTGTCTTTTAATCTTTCTATACTTCTTCCTGTTTTTGCTGAAACTGCAATGATAGGAGCGTAAGATAAAAATCTAAATCTTCTTCTTATCTCTTCTTCTATTTTTTGGAATGTGTCCATATTTTCATCCCATTTATTTAAAACAATAATTGTTCCTAATCCATATTCATCAACTAATCCAGCAATTTTTTCATCTAAATCGGTTAATTCTCTTGAAGCATCTAAAATAACTAAAGCCATATTTGCTTTTTCAAGCATCTCTTTAGTTCTCATTAGAGCATATTTTTCTATTCCTTCTATGCTTCCTCTTCTTCGTAGACCCGCTGTATCAACAAAAGTAATTTGTTTTTCTTTATATTCAAAAGATTCATCAACAGGATCAATTGTAGTTCCTGCAATTGGAGAAACAACTGAACGTTCAGCTCCTACAATAGCATTTAAAACTGAAGATTTTCCTACATTTACTCTTCCAATAATTGCAACATTTATTTTGCTATCATCTATTTCAACTGTTTCTTCTTCAAGAGATTCTATACCTTCACTTGAAAAATCTTCTTCATCATCAAATTCAAAATTTTCTTCTCTTTGTTTTTTTAATGCTTCTGCTTCTTCCCTTGCTACTGTTTCAAGGTTTACTGGAAGATGTTTGTAAATCCATTCAAATAATAGTTTTGTTCCACGATTGTGAGAAACTGAAATTCCAAAAAGATTTTCATCTCCTATTCCAAATTCAAAAAATTCCCAAAGTCTTTCTAATTCTTTATCATTATCTATTTTATTTACAACTAAAGCTAAATCTTTTCCTAATCTTTGTAGTTCATAAAATAGCTCTTTATCTTTATCATCAGGTATATTTTTTCCATCAACCATAAAAAGTATAATATCTGCTTCTTTTGCAGTTTCTATTGCTTTTCTTTTTACATTTGAAAATATTGCATCATTTGTATCGTCAATACCACCTGTATCAACCAAAAGTCCAACTCTGTCTAAAATCTCTATTTTGTGTTTTCTGATATCTCTAGTAGTACCTGCCATATCTGAAACAATAGCAATTCTTTTATTTGCAATTCTATTAAATAGTGAAGATTTTCCTACATTAGGTTGTCCAATCAATGCTATTTTTTTTAGTGTGTTATCCATCTATTTTTTAATCCTATTTTTTCATTATAAAATAAAAAAGGTATTAGCGCGTTTGCTAATACCTTTTTTTGATAAGAGCTTTTTTTAATACAATCCAAATTTACCTGGAATTGAACTTTTATATAAAACTCTCATATTATCATCTTTATCATAGAAAACTTTGAATACAGCAGTTGAATTTTTTAACTCTTCAAGTGCTTCTTCAATATCTATTGGTTTATATGAAGTAAGTCTAACTGGCATTATTTCATCTTCAAATTTTTCAAGTTCTTTTGCAATTTTATCTTCAATCTCATTTACTTCAACTTCACTAAGTTTTGTTGCTTTGTGAGAAGCTATTTTATCATGATGTCTTCTTAAAACTTTTGATACTCTATCAACAGCAATATCGATTGCTGCATATAAATCTTTATCTTTTTGTTTTACAACAACAGTATCTATATTTGCAATATTTAAAGTAAATTCGAATGAAAATGCTTTTTTACCTTGTTTTTCATCTGCAGAAATAGTAGAAGTAACAGAAATAATATCTAAATTATATTTTTTAAACACTTCAACTGAACTATTAACATAATCTTTTATCGCATCCGTTAAATTTATGTGTCTTCCTACAATGCTTGTATTCATAACATACTCCTTTAAATAATTTATTTATTCTATCATAAAAAAGGTAAAATAGCTATAAGCCCATAATATCGGTCTTAAGAAGTCAAGAAATAGAGAAAAAATCTTATATTTCTTTTAATATTTTTAACTTTTTAAAGCTAAAAATTGCCAAAAAATAAATTCGCTCTGAATTTTTATTAATTTAATCTTTTTTTCTAATTTTTGATTCATAATAAGCCAACATAATTACAACTAACGCAACAACTATAAAACCTATTACTTCAGTTTGAAAATCTTCCATTTAAAATCCTACTTTAATATATAATTTTTTATTAGCATTTATTTTACTAATTTTTATCAAAAGGATGTATTATTAAAAACTATAAATAAGTTATACAAGTTTTTTTAAACATTCTTTTAATTTTTTACTTTCTTGACTGGCATTAGTTGCAAATCTTATTATTGGAATATTATATTTCTCTAATATTTCATCTTTTAATTTATCACGCTTTTTTTGAATTGGACTATCCTCATGATACTTGTAACCATCAACTTCAATTGCCAATACAATCTGTTTATTAATTTTGCTATATATTAAAAAGTCTATATGAGTATTTTCATTATTTACAAATTTAGTTTCTTCTTCGTTTAGTAAACTAAAATCTTTAATTATCACACGTAATTGTCTATGTAATACCACATCTAAATGAAGGAAGTCATCCTCTTTTAGTACTTCATCAATTATAAGACTCATCAAATTTTCAGATTTATGTTCTGATACATTTTTATATTTTTGTTGATACTTATTTAGATGAGAAGAATAGCTTTTATAAAGTAAATCAAATATTGAGTAAATTTTACTTTCTACAATATCACAATTATAATACTTAATATATCCTACTAAATCTTTCATGTTTTGATTCTTTTCTCTATCTGAAACTACTACATAAAGCTTATCTACAGCTCTTGAAATAGCAACATTTAACAAGTTCTTATCATCAGCGAATTCATCTTCATCATTTACTACTGTACTTAAAATAATTATATTTTTTTCACGACCTTGATATTTATGTACAGTATCTACTTCTATTTCTTTATTATTTTTATACTCTTCATTTATTTTATTTACCTGTTTTCTAAATGGAGAGATTATTCCTATGCTACTATCATTTAAATTAGGTAATATCTCGTTAGTAATTACATCAATTTGACGTTGATTGTATTTTCCTCTTGCATGATTTCCCTCTGCCGTATTAAATAAAACTAAAGGTGATTCATTTTCATTTTTAAATTTTGTTAGAACTATTAGCTCATTATTATAAAATTTCTTATTACAAAAACCTATGATTTTTGGATTACATCTATAGTGCTCTTTTAAAAGTGTTTTTGGAACATCTTTAAAAATTTTAATAATTGATAGTAGCAAGTTATTATCATAATGATATGCTTCATCAACTTTATATTGATTGTAAACAATTTGAATTAAATCTTTTGTTTCATTTGTAACTACATGAGGTAGTTGTTTTAGATCACCAACAATAACCACATTTTTTGCACAAGATAAAGCTAAAGAACCTGAAAGCACATCAACTTGAGAAGATTCATCTATTATTAAATAATCATATAAATAACTATTTCCAGTAGAGTTTCTTAATGAATGAGTTGTACTTAAAACAATAGGATATTCTTCAATAAAACTTCTAAAGTCTTTCCATAATATATCACTATTAAAACTTGTTCTTATAGTGCTATATTTATATTTATTTGCGATAAATCTTTTTAATAAAAATATTGATTTTTGGGTATATAACTTCATTTTATTTTCAAAATCAAAATTTGATAACTTATTTTCAAAAGTATTTATTTGTTTAGTTATTTCAATCTCTTTATTTTCATAAAATAAACTTTGAAGATATTCAATTATTGAATTTATCGAGTATTTATAAATTGAAAAAGAAAAGAGTCTATATTTTATAAGATTCTTTATTTTAAACAAAAGCGTTATCTTTTTATTTAAAAGTTGAATATTCTCAAACTCTGCCAATAAAGAAAGTATAGAATCAATATTGTACTTGTTGAAGATTCTAAAATATTCTATATTTTTATCTTTTTTTTCATAGTAGTCTAAAAAATGTTTTTTTTCTACTTTAAATTCTTCATATAGTTGTTTTTGTAATGCTAATTCATTCTGAGTAGATAACATCTCTTTAAGAGATTTACTGTCTTGGCTTACTTCTTGATATAGTTTTTTTAAATCAACCTCAGTTTTTTCACTTACAAAGTTAGGATAACTAGTGTCTTGATTATTAAAAAACTCTTCTTGATTATCTTTATTACCCAAAAAAGCTGATATAAAAGACAAATCGTAACTACTTAATTTATCATATACATTTTTTGTTGCTGCATTATTATTTGATACAATAGCAACTGTTTTTTCTTGCATTATAATATTTGATAAAATATTTAATATAGTTTGTGTTTTACCAGTACCTGAAGGTCCTTCTATAATATTTATTTGATTTGTTAGTGCATTTTTTACAGCTTTTTCTTGACTTAGATTGAACCCAAATGGAAAGATTATAGTAGATTTATTTTCAAAAGTATCAATACTATTAGAAGCTAAATATTTAGATAAAACACTATCTTCACTTATGAAAGTCATTTTTTTATATTGTTTATCTAAAAAACCAACTTCTTCCTTATCATCAGTATTGTTTAATCTTTCTGCTAAACTTTTTAAATACTCTAATACACTATTTACTCTATTATTGTTTAAAGAGTTTTTTTCTATTTTAATATGCTTTTTATCATACAATCTATAACTGCCATCTTCAAAAAAAACTTTCAAGTGACTTTTAAAATCAAGAATTTTAGATATCTTAAATAATTGTTTCCCATTTGAAAAAATAATACAACTATTTATATTTACCTCTACAGAATTTTCAATTATCTTAACTTTATCTAAACTATATGGGTATTTTGTATTGTTACTTTTAAAAACTACATCAACTTTATTTTTATTAACATCAAAACTTTCAATCTCTTCTGTTTTATCTTCATCTTTAATTAGAATTAAATATTTATTTATATCCATATAACTTTACTTTATCTTTCTTAAGTTCTCTAATAACACTATCTCTTAAAAATGGAACAGCACAAACAATAGATATTAAATCATCATTTTTATTTATACGAATAATTACATTTTCATCACCAGTTGTAATAACATGAACATTTAAAACTTCAACTTGTTTTTCTTTTATAATTTCTAAAAGCCAAGAAAGAAAAGCTTCATGCTCTTCTGCTCTACTTTTTCCCATAAAATTTGACCAATATGCCAATCTGATGTATGTAATAGTTTCATACTTAAAATTCTTTATTAATTTATTATTATATAAAAATATAGTCACATTTTCGTCACGTTTCATTATTTTTTATTTATATTTACATATAAAGGGGTTAAATATACACAATAAATTTTATAAGCTATTCATATATCAATAAACTTAAAATAGCTATAATCCGATAATTACAAAGTTATATATAAAGGAAAAAATTGAAAATTAGTGTAAATTCTCTTTGTCCCTGTGGAAGTTTAAGAAAATATAAAAAATGTTGTAAAATTTTCCATGATAATATAAAAAAACCTTCAAATGCTTTAGCACTTATGAAATCAAGATTTAGTGCTTATGCTTTTGGACAAAGTGAATATATTATAAAAACTACTCATAAAGATAATCCTGATTTTTCTACGAACATATCTGTATGGAAAGATGAAATAGAGATGTTTTCTAAAAATACAAATTTTGAGAAATTAGAGATTTTAAACTTTGAAGAAAGTGATTTTGAGGCTTTTGTAACATTTAAAGCAACCCTATTTCAAAATCATAATGATATATCTTTTATAGAAAAAAGTAGATTTAAAAAACTTGGTGATATTTGGCTTTATGTAACTGGAGAGTTTTATGATAAAGATGAAAAATTATTAAATTAGAATAATTTTTCATTTCTTCTTTTGCTGGTTATCTTTAATAGAAACACCTGCAGGGATATCTCTTTGAAATCCAAAATTTTTATCAGCCATGATTTAAAATCCTCCTCCAAGTTTTATTTCTAATTATTTTAGTGATACGGTATGAAGCATATATATTAAATGGTATCGTTCCTATAGCAGCTAAAGCACCTACAATATCAAATGGTCCATCTGATTCTATTAATCCTATCATCCAATTCGCAATCAATACAAAAAAAATATCAAACACTACAAAACAAAGTATAAAGTCAATTACTATTTTAAATTCAAATATTAATCTATCTTTTTTACTTATAATTTGTATTTCAAGAGTTGAAGATTCTTTTTTATTACGCCATTGTTGGTATTTGCAGTACAAATATGTACATATACGATAATAAATATAAGCTGAAAGAATTCCACTCCAACGCATACTCAATAGAATACTCCAATCTATTATTAATGTCATAAACATAGTAGGTCTTGTTCTATTTCTTGCTTCGTAATTAAGCATATTTTGAACACCTTGAGCATCCATATCATAAAACCACTGTAAGAATAAATTCTCAGAACTCCAAATTAAACTTCCAAGAGTATGCTTATAAAGAAGAAACAAAGCTACAAATATTAAAAATAGCAATAATTCTTTTGCTTCATTTTTTAAAAATTTCATCTATTTGCCTCATTCATAGCTTAGGTCCTTTGTTTTATTATCCTACCTTTTTAAATGATTTTAAACTTCTCTTATTGTGGAAATTTCATGACTTTTTCTAAATCTTTTATAACTTCTTGATAGAATTTATTTATATCTTTTTTTTCTCTATCTTCTATAAGGAGGAGTCCATTAATACTATGATTTAAGCTCGAAAAAGTATTGTAATACCTATCTAATATAAATTCTTTTGAATATATTAAGTATTTATCATTTTTTTGTAAACTATGAATATCTTTTATGTAATTTTTCATATTTTCTTTATTCCAATTTTTAGATATATCTTCTACATCATATAACTCAATTCTCACTGAAATATCTTTTGGTTGACAATCATTATCTAATATACTTAAATAAGAAATTATATTTATATTTAAAATTCTTTTTGTGGGTTCTGCATATTTGATTTTTATATTTTTTTCTTCTAATAATTTTTTTAAAGGTGTTAAATCTAAAATTTCTTTATCATATTTTTCTTTCATTGTTTTACATTTGTAAGGAGTAGTATAATATTTACTAAATGTTACACCACTGCTACTACTACCAATGATAGAAACTTCATCTAATATTTTATAATCTTCTTTTTTTGCTATATTATTTTTAGTTCCACAACCACTAAATACCACTATTACAAATAGTAAACTTACCAAAATCTTTTTATTCATATTTTCTCCTTTTAATCAATTTCTAATTCATTTAATTCTTGAATAAACTTTGCAAAATTTAATCTAATTGCTCCTGCATAAGCAAACCTAAGTGCTAAATTTGTAAAATGTTCTTGTTCACTTGCAGTTTCTTTATCTATAATATAAGCTGTATATTTCAAATATTCTTCTCTAAACTTAGGAATATTATATAAATCATCATCAACACCATACAAAGCAGACTTTATATAATTTTTATTATTTTTAGTTTCATTATTTTGCTTTCTTGAATATTTTGACTCTATATCAATAGTTTTTATAAGCTTGTTATCCTTATATACTCTATAGATACTTTTTGTTTTAACAATAACTTCAAGAACTAAACCATCCCTTTCAAAGTCCATAGACAATTCAACTCTATATGGATTTATATTAGAATTTTTAGGATAAAATTTATTAAGATTTTCTTGTAAGCTCTTTTTTATATTATGTTCTTCAATTAAAAAACCATGTACAGAGTAATTTGGTAAATCTTTGTTCAATTTCACATTAGAAACTTCAAAATTAATATCTTTTTTAGGATTTTGGCTACATTTACATAAAGGTACTAAAAGCGACACGCATCTTAAATATAGCTTAATTTGATATGCCAAAGCTTATAGAATAGACCTATAAATCATCTTCTCTCACTTTGATACAACATTAACTCTAAAAATCATTTCTCGTTGAAATATAAATTTATAAGTTCCACATTCTCTCCTTATTAGATTATTACCATTACACATATAAAAAATTAAAGGATAGAAAATGAAAGTTTTACAAAAAGTAATTTTGGGATTAGGTTTAGTTATTGGAAGTGTATATGCACAAGATGTATCAAATACTATTCACAGTCCAGGATATATTAAGGACTATAGAGTAATTATAAAACCTGCAACAGAATTAAAACAAGGTAATAATGATATAAATGTAAATTTTACACATAAAGGTCATTCTCATAATGATTTAAATACAAAATTAACTGTTTTGTCACCAGATAAAACTTCTATTGATTATAAAGGTGCAAATACGAAAAATAATGGAGAATATGTATTTAATGTAAATCTTCCACAAAAAGGTTCATATAATTATATTTTAACTTTTAGTCATAATGTTGGTGTAACACAAACAAAAAGAGGAAGTTTTAATTTAAATTAAATTCTTAATTTTTATAAAATACCTTCAAGAAATATTTTGAAGGTATTTTTATTAACCCTGCCTAGATATAAAATTCTTTACACATTCATTCCTCACAAATAGTAGTATCATACATATAGATTATTTTAATTAAAATACATAAAAGGAAAAATAATGAAAAAAATAAATATATTAAAAATAGGTATTAGTCTATTTTTAATAAGTACTTTGTTTACGGGGTGTTTTATGATGAGTGGAATGTTTTTTAAATAAAATAAATAATTAGATTTTTAACTATTTATAAAATTTTTCTACACATTCATTCCTTATATAAATAGTAATATCTTCAATATGAATAAAAAAGGAATTTCTTATGAATAATATGAACAGAAGAACATTTGTAAAAGGCGTTTTGGCAACAAGTATCATAGCCTCTATACCTATAAACCTGAGTGCAAATTCTAAAATATCGACTCGAAAAAAAACGATTGAATTAAGTGGAAATACATTTAATTTAAGCATTGAAAAAATAGCTGTAAATGTTACTGGTAATCCAAGTATTGCAAAAACAGTAAATGGAATGCTAAGTGGTCCTACTCTTAGATGGAAAGAAGGTGATACAGTTACAATAAATGTCACTAATAATCTTAATGAAGATACTTCTATTCATTGGCATGGAATTATTTTACCTGCTTCTATGGATGGTGTTCCTGGATTTAGCAACTTTAATGGTATTAAACCAGGAGAAACTTTTACTTATAAATTTCCAATACTTCAAAGTGGGACTTATTGGTATCATTCACACTCTGGATTTCAAGAACAAGAAGGTGTTTTTGGAGCAATTATAATTGAACCAAAAATAAAAGACCCATATGAATATGATAGAGAATATGTAATCTCATTATCAGATTGGTCAGATGAAAAACCATCTTCAGTTTACAGAAAAATTAAACTTTCTTCTTCTTATTATAACTTCAAACAACGAACAGTTGGTGATTTTATTGATGAAGTAAAAGAAAAAGGTTTCTTCGAAGCATTTAGTGAAAGAAAAATGTGGAACGAAATGAAAATGACAGATAGAGATATTTCAGATGTATCAGGATATACATATACATATTTAATGAATGGTGAGAACCCAGCTACAGGGTTTAAAGCATTATTTAAAAATGGTGAGAAAATTAGATTAAGATTTATAAATAGTGCAGCTATGACATTTTTTGATGTAAGAATTCCTGGTCTTAAAATGACAGTGGTTGCAGCGGATGGGAATAATATTCAACCTGTAACTGTTGATGAATTTAGAATAGGAGTTGCTGAAACTTATGATGTAATAGTAGAACCTGAAGTAAATAAAGCTTATTCAATTTTTGCTCAAAGTATTGATAGAAGTGGATATGCTCTTGGAGCTTTAACTTTTGATGAAAAAGTGATTGCTCAAACTCCACAAATGGATGCATTTCCAATATTAACACATGCCGATATGGGTATGGGAGGAACTAGTGATAATAATTCTGAACATGACATGTCAACTATGGAAACTCAAAAACCTGCTAAACAAGAAAGTGCTATGAAATATGGAGCAGGAATGGATATGTCTAGTATGGAAAAACCAAAACCTATAATGAATCATTCTATGATGGGACATGATATGTCAACTATGAATAGTAATCAGAAAAAAGAAATACCAATTACTAAACTTGAAGAATCAACAGGTGTTCAAGTAGATGCAGTAGCAATGAATCCACAATATAGACTTAGTGACCCAGGAGTAGGACTTAGAAATAATGGAAGAAGAGTTTTAACATACGCAGATTTAAAATCATTAACTCCTACAACTAATGATAAATATCCTGATAGAGAGATAATTTTAAGACTTACAGGGAATATGGAAAGATATATGTGGTCTATTAATGGTATAACTTATAAAGATGCAAAACCTTTAGAGTTCAAATATGGAGAAAGATTAAGAATAACATATATTAATGACACGATGATGAATCATCCTATGCATTTACATGGTATGTGGAGTGATTTAGAAACAGGTGATGACAATTATTTACCAAGAAAACATACAATTGTTGTACAACCAGGTTCAAAAATAAGTTTTAGAGTAAATGTAGATGCAAAAGGTTCTTGGGCTTATCATTGTCATTTACTTTATCATATGACAGATATGTTCAGAAAAGTAATAGTATCTTAAAGGAGTTTTATTATGAAAAAATTATTATTAGCAACATCTCTATTGGGATTTATTATAACAAATAGTTTTGCAATGGAAGGTGAAGGAGATATTTTTAGAAGTTCTTTGGTTGTAGATAAACTTGAATATCAATTTAGTGATGAGAAAGCTACTAATTGGGATGTATATGGATATGCAGGTTATGATATAAATAAGATTTATATTTATTCAGAAGGTGAGAAAGTTAAAAATGAATCTGCAAATAGTGAAAACCAATTAGTTTATTCACGAGCAATTTCTCCTTTTTGGGATGCTCAGGTAGGTATTGGTTATGATAAGAATAATAAAGCTCATCAAACTTGGGGTATTATAGGATTGCAAGGATTATCTCAATATTTCTTTGAAACAAGAACTACTCTTTTATTAGGTGAAGATGGAAATGTTGGATTAAAAACTCAAGCTGAATACGATGCATTATTAACACAAAAACTTATATTAACTCCAAGTATTCAATTATCTGCTTATACAAAAGATAATGAAGAAATGGGTATTGGAAGTGGATTCTCAAATATTACAATGGGTACAAGATTAAGATATGAAATTACAAGAGAATTTGCACCTTATATAGGAGTTGAATGGAATAAGAATTTAGGAAATACAAATGATATTTCATCATTAGATGAAGTATATGCAGTAGTTGGTGTAAAATTCTGGTTTTAAGAATAATTACTCCACATAGATTCCTCATAAAAGAAATATAATTACGAATAAAATAAAAAAGGATTTAAAATGAAAAAGTTATCAACAGTATTATTAGGTTTAGGGTTATTTGTAAGTAGTGCATTATATGCAGCTGAAGCTAATAAATCTACAACTCAACAAGCTACTCATATGGGCGACCACATGCATGAAGGAAAAATGATGAACCATATGAATATGAATGGTATGACTGATGAAGAAATGAAAAAAATGCATGATAAAATGAATGGCATGAATGATGAAGAGATGAAAAAAAACCATGAAAAATTAGATAGTATGACTACTGAAGAGATGAAAAAAATGCATCAAGATATGGCTAATGAAAAAACTAAAAATGGTATGAGTGATGAAGAAATGAAAAAAATGGGTCATAAATAAAAACATGAAAAAAACATTTAAAGCAAATAACATCTCTTGTAAGAGCTGTGTAAATCTTATTAAAGGTTCGTTAGAAGATAGTTTTGGAGAGATTGAAGTAAATTTAAATACTTCACCAAGAGAAGTTACTCTTGAAATCTTAACAGAAGAACAAGAAGTTACATTTAAAAAAGAAATGCAAGAACTAGGATTTGAAATAATAGACAATTAAAATATATAAGTTATTCAAGGATTAAAAATGTCAAAAGAAATCATAAAAATAAATATTTCGGGGATGACTTGTGTAAATTGTTCAAATGGAATTGAGAAAGCTGTCAATAAACTTGATGGCTTACTCTCTTCAAAAGTAAGTTTTGCTTCAAATGAAGGGGAATTTGAAATTGAAAATAAACTTTTAGATAAAGAAGCATTGTTCAATAAAATCAGAAAGTTAGGCTATGGAGTTGAAGAGGATTTAAAGGCTTTAGAAAAATCTAAATTGATTGCATACAATAAACTAAAGTATAATTTTTTTATAAGTATTTCACTCACCATTATAATGCTTTATTTTGTTTTATTCCCTCTTCAAAATTTGCTAAACAATCAATATATTATGTTTTCACTTGCAACCGTTATTCAATTTTATTCAGGAAGAAGATTTTATATTTTGGCTTATAAGGCTGTAAGTAATAAAAATTATGATATGAATGTTTTAGTTGCACTAGGAACTAGTGCTGCTTATTTCTACTCAGTTTTTGTAGTATTTTTCCCTTCACTATTTCCTGAAAATTTAAGATTTTTATATTTTGATGGAGCTGCTGTTATAATTAGTTTCATTCTTTTAGGACGATTACTTGAAGAGCGTTCAAAAGCAAAAGCTACTGATTTCTTAAAAAAACTTATGGACTTAGCTCCTTTGAATGCAACACTTATTTCCAAAGATGGTAGTTTTAAAACTATTTTGGCAACACAACTAAAAATAGGAGATAAAGTTCTAATAAAAACTGGTGAAAAGATTTCAACAGATGCAGTTATTGTAAAAGGTAGTGCAGATATTGATACCTCTATGATTACAGGTGAATATATGCCTATTTATAAAACTATCGGAGATGAAGTAATTTCTGGAACTTTAAATACAAATGGAATTATAGAAGTAGTAGTTTTAAGAGAATCAAAAGATACAACCTTATCAAAAATAGTTGCACTATTAAGTACCGCTCAAAGTAAAAAACTTCCTATAAGTAGATTTGCTGATAATGTTGCAAATATTTTTGTTCCTATTGTTATTGCTATTTCTATACTCACTTTTTTGGCTTGGTATTTTATAGTTGGTGATGCTCTTAATGCTATATTAGCTTCAATTTCTGTTTTAATAATTTCTTGCCCTTGTGCTTTGGGACTTGCAACTCCTATTGCAATAGTAAGTTCTGTTGGAAAAGCTGCACAAGAAGGAATTTTAATACGAAATCCTGAAATACTAGAAATTATAAAAGATATAAAATATGCAGTATTTGATAAAACGGGAACTTTAACAAGTGGAATTATAAGTGTTAAAGATGCTATTTATGAAGAAAAATATTTAGATATTTTAGCTTCTTTGGAAACTAAAAGTGAACATCCTATTTCAAAAGCAATAGTAGATTTTGCGAAAAATAAAAATATACCATTAAATATTGAACTCGAAGATATAAAACTTGTACCTGGACTTGGTATTAGTGCAATTTATGAAAATAAAATGGTACTGATTGGTTCTTTATCTTTTTTAAAAAATAATGGTATTAAATTAGATACTAAATATTTAGATTTTTATAATAACTCTTTAAAAGATGGAGCAGGAGTTATTTTAGCATCTATAGAAAAAGAATGTATTGCTGTTTTTGCTTTAGAAGATAGTATAAAAAATGGAGCAAAAGAATTAATTGCTGATTTAAAAGCAAAAAATATTATTCCTATATTATTAACAGGAGATAATGAAATTACAGCAAATTATGTTGCTAAAAAACTAGATATAGATAAAGTATATTCTCAAGTTCTTCCTGATGAAAAATATAAAGTAATAATAGAACTTCAAAAAGATGGAAAAGTAATGTTTGTAGGAGATGGTATAAATGATTCACCTTCAATTAAACAAGCAGATATTGGAATTACTTTAAATTCTGGTTCTGATATTACAAAAGATGCAGGAGATATTATTTTAATAAACAATGAGCTAAAAGCTGTATTAAAAAGTATAAACTTATCAATTGAATCAATGAAAATTATTAAACAAAATTTATTTTGGGCTTTTATTTATAATATAGGAGGAATTCCTCTAGCAGCAGGTGTTTTTTATCCTATTCTTGGTGTTATGTTGACTCCAATGTATGCAGGAATTGCTATGAGTTTTTCATCTGTAACAGTAGTTTTAAATTCACTCAGACTAAAATTAAAAAAGATATAGAAAGTAATTCTTTCTATATCTTTTTTTAATGGCAATTCAAAATAACAACTTCTAAATTAAAACTTTTTATAATAAAATTAATCAAATACATAGTCTTCCACATTCTTTCCTTATTAGATTATTATAATTCTACATATAAAAAATCAAAGGATAAAAAATGAAAAAATTAACAATCACAGTTCTAGTAGCAGGTTTATTTGCAGGAAGTTTGTTTGCAGCTGAAAATAACATGATGATGGGTATGGATAAAGAAAAATGTATGGCTATGCATAAATCAATGCATGAAATGAATAAAGACAATTCATCAAAAAAAGAATTATCTGTACATGAAAAACATCAAGAATTTCTTAATTCTGATAATACAGGATATAGAGGTTGATTATTAATAAACCTTCATTAGTATCTTTCTTAAAAACCTTCAAGTACTAACTCTTGAAGGTTTCTTATTTTATAGAAGTTTTTAAAAAATTAATTTAAAAGTTGTGCTTTCATTTAGCTCTGAATCAACTACTATTCTTATATTATAATCTTTACATATTTTACTTACAATATTTAATCCTATAATAGCTTCTAAATTAAAACTTTTTATAATAAAATTAATCAAATACATAGTCTTCCACATTCTTTCCTTATTAGATTATTATAATTCTACATATAAAAAATCAAAGGATAAAAAATGAAAAAATTAACAATCACAGTTCTAGTAGCAGGTTTATTTGCAGGAAGTTTGTTTGCAGCTGAAAATAACATGATGATGGGTATGGATAAAGAAAAATGTATGGCTATGCATAAATCAATGCATGAAATGAATAAAGACAATTCATCAAAAAAAGAATTATCTGTACATGAAAAACATCAAGAATTTCTTAATTCTGATAATACAGGATATAGAGGTTGATTATTAATAAACCTTCATTAGTATCTTTCTTAAAAACCTTCAAGTACTAACTCTTGAAGGTTTCTTATTTTATAGAAGTTTTTAAAAAATTAATTTAAAAGTTGTGCTTTCATTTAATTTTGAATCAGCTACTATTTTTATATTATAATCTTTACATATTTTACTTACAATATTTAATCCTATTCCAAAACCACCTTGTTCTGAAGTTGCTCTGTAATACCTATCAAAAATATTTTTTACTTTTTCTTCTTGAATACCTATTCCTGTATCTTTAATGGTTAGAATTTTATTTCTTAAAGATATATCTATTTCTCCACCCATTTTATTATATTTAATTGCATTAGAAACTAAATTATTAAAAACTCTTATAAAATCATCTTCATTAATTTTATATTCAAATTCCTCTAAATTTGTGCGAATAGTAATTCTTTTTTTAGATGCAAGTGCTTCGAAATACTTTAACTGCTCATTTATTATAGTATTCAATGAAAGTTCATTTATGATTTTTTCATGTAGATGATTTTCCAAAAATACATATGTTAAATCTTTATAAATTTCAGATACTCTTTTTGCACTTAGTTTAACTCTTTCAATTTGTTTATGAGTTAAATTAGTAGATTCAGTTGACATTAAAATAGCACTTATTGGTGTATTTAGTTCATGAGTTGTATCTTTAATAAAAATATTTAATCTTTCTCTTTCATCTTTTATTGGTATTAAAAAAAGTTTTGCTAAATAAAATCCAACTAAAGAAATAATAGAATAAATGAATATAAAAATAAAAATAATATTAATTGTTAATTCTTTTATCTTTTCAGATAATAAGTTTTCTTCAATTACAATATAAAATATTCCAAGATGACCCAATGTTGATTTATCAACTAATACAAAATGTTCTTCATGTTGAAGAAAATCTTTTGAAAAATCTATATTATCATCAAAATTACCAAAAATTTTCTCTTTATTCTCATTGTAAAAAGAAATCTTATACTCCTTAGTTTCTAATAATTTACTAGTATCTAAACTTGTATTTGTCATATGTGAAGATATTATTTTTGACGATAATTTTGAAGTAATATTTTGCATATCTGATTTTGTCAAATCAAAATATAAATTTTTTTGATTTTGATAATATAAAAATGCTACTAGTACTATTAAAATAAACGATGAACCTAAATATAAAGATAAAAATCTTATAAATGTTGTTTTTTCACTATTTGTTAAATTTATAACCTACTCCTCTTATATTTGTAATAAATTTTTCTCCAAGAATTTTTCTTAAATTCTTTATATATGTTCTAACTGTCGATGGATTTGGTGAATCTTCATAACTCCAAACATTTGTGCTTAGTTCATCTATACTTACTATTTTTTGATGATTATTTATCAAATATAGGAAAATTTCAGATTCTTTTCTTGCAATATGTATCTCCTTATTATTTATTTTAATAAATAAATTTAATCTATCTAAATATATATTTTGTGAAATCTCTATAATGTTATCTGGCAAAATATTAAATAATCTTTTTATATTATTTATTCTTAAATCTAATTCCTTCAATTCAATAGGTTTCTTTACATAATCATCACAGCCTGATTCAAATCCTTTTTCTATATCATCAACCATATTTAAAGATGTTAAAAAAATTGTAGGAGTTTTTATATCATTTTGTCTTGCATTTTTTAACAATTCAAAACCATTAATTTCAGGAACATTCACATCAAACAAAAATAAATCAAATTTTTCAGAATATATTAATTCTTCTGCTTCATACCCTGAAAAAGCTGATTTAACGACATAGCCTTTATTTATTAAGTGTTCCTCTATAATTTCATTTAAAATAATGTCATCTTCTAATAAGAGTATTTTCATAAAAATCCTTTGAAAAATTCTATCATAAAATTTTTAAACTAATTTATTTTTACTCATACACTCCACACTTTCTTGCTACAATCAAAATAAAAAAAGGATTTATTATGTTTGAGTTTATGAATATGAACATGACACTATTTCATGGTTTTACAATGTTTATTTTTTGGGCAATATTTTTTTATTTATTAATTTCAATTGATACAAAAGAAAAACCATCTTTATTAGATATATTAAAAAAACGATTAGCAAAAGGTGAAATAACTCAAGAGCAGTTTGAATCAATAAAAGCTACATTAAAATTAAAAGAGGAAATATAAATATGAAGAAAACTATTTTATCATTAATGTTAATTACTAGTTCAATTTTTGCAATGGAAGGTAAAACTATGACAGTTTATAAATCACCTACTTGTGGTTGTTGTAGTGACTGGATTGATATTATGAAGACTAAAGGTTTTAAAATAGATGTTATAGAAACAAATGAGGTTAATAATATAAAACAAAAAGCAGGTTTACAAGCTGGACAAACATCATGTCATACAGCATTTGTTGATGGATATGTAGTTGAAGGACATGTTGACTATAGTGCAGTAAAAAAAATGCTTGTTGAAAAACCAAATATTTTAGGAATCACTGTTCCTGGTATGCCAATTGGAAGTCCTGGAATGGAGCAAGGAAATATTAAACAAGCTTATAATATATTGTATGTAAATAAAGATGGTTCTACAGGTGTGTATGAATCTCATTAGAAAATAAATAGGATATTAATAAAATGAAAATACTTTTACTTGAAGATGATGTTATTCTAAATGAGATAATTGAAGAATTTCTATTATCTTTAAATTATGAAGTAATTACTGCTTTTGATGGGAATATTGCTGAAGAGTTAATCTATGAAGAGAGTTTTGACCTTCTTTTATTTGATGTAAATATTCCTAATATTACAGGATTTGAACTATTAAAAAATATTCGTCAAAATAATATTAATATTCCTACGATATTTATAACATCAAGACATACAGCTGATGATGTAAAGATAGGATTTAACTCTGGTTGTGATGATTATATTAAAAAACCATTTGAATTAAGTGAATTACAACTCAGAATTGAAAATATAAAAAGATTAAGACAAATTGATAATCATGGACAAATAAAAATAGATAATGACACTTTTTATAATTATGAAAAGAAAGTTATCATAAGAAATAATGAAGAGTTTAATTTATCAAAAATAGAATCAAAAATTTTAGAATATTTTCTAAAAAATAAAAATAAAACTATTTCTATAGATGAAATATCAGTAAATAATTGGCTTTATGATGAAATGCCTGAATCTACAACAATAAGAACTTACATTAAAAATTTAAGAAAAAAACTTAATGATGAAACTATAACAACCCTCAAAGGAATTGGATATAGATTTAATATTAGTTAAGATTGATTATTTTATAGAAAAAAAACAAATTCTAAATGTTAAAAAAGTAAGAAACAAAAAGTTAATCTAATAAGGAAAAATATGAAAAACAAATATTTGCTTCTTTTAATCTCTTTTTCATTTCTATTTATAGGTTGTGAAGAGGAAAAAAAAGCCCAACTTATTCAACAAAAAGATATAAAAAATACCATTGAATTAAAAAAAGAAGTTGATAAAACTTATAATTTAAAAACATTTGATGGAGAAACAATAAAATTAACTGTTGATAATAATATATTAATATCAGATAAATTAGAAAATAAGCTAGTTCTTATAAATTTCTGGGCAACTTGGTGTCCTCCTTGTAAAAAAGAAATTCCTGTATTTAATGAAATTTATGAAAAATATAAAGATAATTTTATTGTTATAGGTGTTTTATATGAAAAAGACTTAGATATGAATACCTTATCTAATTTTATAAAAGAAAATAATATAAAATTTCCAATTACTATTAGTGAGGATGAAAACTTTAGATTAGCTAAAGAACTTGGGGATGTAAAAAAAGTTCCAGAATCTTTTTTATATGGAAAAGATGGATTGTTTATTGAAAAATATACAGGAATAGTAGATGAAAAAAACCTTGTTAATCATATAAAAGATAGTTTAAAATAAAATTATTGTAATCTTTTTATTAAAATTATTTCTTCATTAGAGTTTTTAAGTTGCAGGAATCCATCTATAAAGAGTAGCTAAAGATACACCTAAATCTTTTGCCACATCTTTTGGTGGAATCCCAGATTCTAAAAGCTTTTTTGCACTTGCAAGTTTACTATCAGTCATAGTTCTTTTTCTTCCACCAATACGTCCTAATCTTTTAGCAGATTCAAGTCCAGCTTTTGTTCTTTCAACAATTAATTCTCTTTCCATTTGGGCTAAACTTGCCATTACATGAAAAAAGAATCTTCCGCTTGGTGTTGAAGTATCTATTGAATCAGTTAAACTTTTAAAATGAATATTTTTAGAATTAAGTTCACTCACAAGTTCAATTAGACTTTTTACACTTCTTCCTAATCTATCAAGTTTCCATACAACTAAAGTATCATTATCTCTTAGCATTTCAAGAGCTTTTAAAAGACCAGGTCTATTATCTTTTGTGCCACTTAGTTCGTCTTCATAAATTCTTTCACATCCAGCTTTTTCTAAAGCATCTTTTTGTAAAGAAAGGTTTTGATCTGTTGTTGAAACTCTTGCATATCCTATAAGCATTAGATTATCCTATTGAAAATTTTTACAAAGAGCTTGTATTAATAAATCATATTCTTCAATTGAAATTTTTGCAATTTTTTCTTTGATTCTTATTTTTGATAAAGTTCTAATTTGATTAATTAAAATATCAGAATCTTCTTTTAGATTATCTCTTTTTTCTATTCTCATTCTATATGGGAACATATCATCCAATAAATCAGTTGAAAGAGGTAATAATATAACTGTATCTAAAATAGAATTTTCATCATTTCCTGAAATAATTACAGCTGGTCTAATTTTTCCAACTTCATCATCTTTTTTTGGATAAAGGTTAACTATTACTATATCACCTCTATTAAATTCCATCATCAACTCCAAGTTCTGCAAATTCTAAATCTTGATGTTGTTTTAATTTATTTAATTTTGCTAGTTTTTCTTCTCTATCAATTTTTTCAATTATTGGTTTAATATAATTATCATATTTTGAAGAGATAAAATATCCTAAAGTTGTGTGAGCTCTTCTATCTATTATCTTAGCTATATCTATAGCTTTTATTAATGATGGTTTATTCTGAATATCTGTAACACCATAAGTTAACATTATATATCCTTTAAATTGTTTTAATCTATTATGATTATATCTAATAATATAAGATATATCAAATATTATATAATTTCTATTTGCTAAAATATTCTTAAAACTCATTATAATTATAGTAAATTAAGAATTAGTTTTGAGAATAGTTTTTGAGAATTTAAAAGTATGATTTTATGGAATTTAGAAATTTACTTTTTTCTATTCTTAAAAACCACCATTTATGAGAAAGGATTTTTATGGCAAGAATTGAATATCTATCTGAGTCAGAGATAAAAAAATTTGAAAAAGCACCAGAGTTTGAAAATGATATAGAAAGAAATTATTATTTTACTTTACCAACTTTAATTCACAAGCAAACAGTTAATTTTATAAATGATGAATCTTTTATAATTCTTACTTTAATGTTTGGTTATTTTAAAGTTACTAATAAGTTTTTTGAATTAAATTCATTTTCACCAATAGATACAAAATTTATTAGCGATAAATATCAATTATCTACTTTTGATTCAAATGTAACATTTACTTCAAGAACAATACAAAGATATAAACAACTTATAAAAACTCATTTAGGGATTAATGAATATAATAATGATATAGAATCAAAACTGCAACAATATGCAATTGAATTAGCAAATAATTTTACTCATAGAAAAAAAATATTTTTTTCATTGATAGATTATTCAAAAAAGCTGAATATTGAAATTCCAAGCTATACAAATTTATCAAAAATAATAGGAACAGCCCTTACTTTTCAAACTAAGCATATTTTATTATTGTTAAGAACTTATCAAAAAGATAAAAGATTAAAAATTCTTGATGAGTTTGTAAATAAAGATGAAAATTTTAAAAATAGATATTATCTTTCAAATTATAGAAAACTTGGACATTCAACAAATAAAAGAGAGATGAATATTTCTCTTTTTTATCTTAAAAACATGAAATCAAAGTTTCATATTTTAAAACCTATTATTGATGAAATCGGTATAACTTCAAAAATCTCTCAATATTATGCTAGATGGCTTGAACAAAGTAAAATTACACAATTAACTCAAAAAGATTTACTTAATAACTATTTTTTACTATTATCATTTGTTAAATATCAATATTTTATTAGAAATGATAATATTATAGATAGATTTATCTCTATTATTCAAAGCACTAAAAGTTCAATATTAAGACATCAAAAAGATTTATATTTTGAAAATGAACCAAATAAAAAAGCTTTAATTGAATCATTGGAGAACGCAAATCTTTCTATAATTAATAATATTAACACCATTTTAAATGATGACACTTTCAATGATGCTGCTAAAATAAAAGCAATGCATTCATTAATTGAAATTGAAAAAATGAATTTAAAAAAGATATTAGAGCAAAAATCAATTATTGAAGCAGAAAATTTAAATAAGTTCGATTTTATAGAGGGTATTTCTCTATCTCTTCAAGGTAAGCTTTCAGAAATAATTAAACATATAGAATTTGATGAAAAATCATCAAATAAGAATCTTATTCAAGCTATAAATTATTTTAAAAATAATACTAATATTAATAAAAATGCACCTATAGATTTTTTAGATGAAGATGAACAAGAAGCTATTTTGGATGGTGATAAAATTAAAATATCCCTTTATAAAGCATTACTATTTATTCATATAAGCGATGGTATAAAATCAGGAATATTAAATTTGGAATATTCATATAAATATAAAAGTTTTGAAAGCTATTTAATTCCTAAAGAGGAATATAAAAAACAAAAAGACGACCTATTAAAACGGTATGAAATAGAGCATTTAAAAGAATTTTCAGATTTTCTTTTACCAATTAGTGAGAAACTTGAACTAAACTTTTCAATGACAAATAGAAAAATCGAAAACGAACTTAATATTCATTTTAAAATAACAAATGGTTCATTTTCTCTTACTACTCCAAAATTAGAAAAAAGTGAAGAACAAATAGAGCATACTATTTCTAAATATTTTCCACAAAGTGAATTTATTTCAGTAATTGATTTACTTCATTCAGTTCAAATAAAAACTGATTTTTTAGAATCATTTAAACATTATTCTATACAAAATGTAAGAACTCAAAAATTAGACTCTAATCTTTTGTTTGCTTCAATAGTTGGTTATGGTTGCAATATATCTTTATCTAAAATGGCAAAGATTTCAAAAGGAATCAGTGAAAATCAATTAGACAATGCAACAACTTGGTATTTAAGTGAAGAAAATACAATAGAATCAAATGATAAGATAGTTGCATTTATTGATTCTCTTGAACTTCCTAATATTCTTAAAAATGATTCTAATATTAATCATACTTCAAGTGATGGACAAAAATTTAACATAAAATCTTCAATAGATTCAACTAATGCTGGTTTTTCATTTAAATATTTTGGAACAGCAAAAGGAGTAAGTGTTTATACATTTATTGATGAAAGTCATAAGCTTTTTTATTCTACAGTTATCAATGTTAGTGAAAGAGAAAGTGGTTATGTAATTGATGGATTAATGCATAATGATGTTGTAAAAAGTGATATACATAGTACTGATACACATGGATTTAGTGAAGTAATATTTGGACTTACCCATTTATTAGGTTTTTCATTTGCTCCAAGAATAAAGAACTTTAAAGACCAACAACTTTATGGAATAAATTCTCCCAAATATTATCAGGAATTAGCTTATCAAGTCTTACCAAAAAGAAAAATCAATATAGAAATTATAGAAGAAAATTGGGATGATATTTTAAGATTTATACTTACAATTAAATCAAGAAGAACAACTGCTTCACAACTTTTAAAAAGACTTACTTCTTATTCAAAACATCATAAACTTTTTACAGCAATTAAAGAGTTTGGTAAAATTATAAAAACTGATTTTTTACTTACATATATTGATGATGTTGGTCTTCGTCAACGAATAGAAAAACAACTAAATAAAGTTGAATCTGCCAATAGATTTTCAAAAGCAGTATTTTTTGGAAATAATGCAGAATTTATATTTGCTACACAAGAAGAACAAAATATAGCGAATAACTGTAAAAGACTTATACAAAACGCAGTAATACTTTGGAATTATCTTTACATTGATAAAAAACTTCAAGAAGCAAAATCACAATCACAAAAAGATGAAATAATAGAAGCAATTAAAAATAGCTCTATAGTTCACTGGAGTCATATTAATTTTTATGGTACATATGATTTTACAAAAATTGATAAAAAAGTAAATGAAATGATAAGTTAAAATATAACTCTATATTGACGAGAAATGATTTTTAGATTGAAAGTTGTATCAAAGTGAGAGAAGATGATTTATAGGGCTATTCTATAAGCTTTGGTATATTAAATTAAGCTATATTTAAGACGTGTGTCGCTTTTGGTACCTTTATGTAAATATAGCCGATTTTGTATTGTATCAGGATTTAAAGAAAGGACTTTGCCTTGCATACTATATACACTACAACCGCTAAATAGGAAAATTGTAAATATAGCAATAAAAACTACCTGTAACAATTTTAACATTTTCTCTATCCCCTACTTTTTATTTATTTTTTAATTTTACTTCTATTATTTTTTTCAAATCTTCTTTATGTTCTATCAAAATATTTTGATACATAGTTTTGATTTCTTCATAAATCTTTGGAAATTGTTTGTTATATTTTTCTGCAAACTTAGTAGATTCAAATCTATTTATTTGAGATAATTCATCTTGTGTAAAATTATCATTAAAAACTTTGATAAAAGCTGGTTTAAACTCTTCATAATTGATATATTTTGATACAAATTCTTCCATTACATCTTTGAAAAGCAATAATTGTGGAGCTTGTTTGATTTTTTCTTCTATCCCCATTTTAATACCCTTTAAAAACATTTCTTCATATATTGGTTTATCAAGAAGTATTTCTGCCTGAGATTTATTTACTTCTTTTTTAATATTCTTTTTTGTTGGCTCAATTTTAAACTCTCTATTCATATTTTTTGCGAGTATATTTGCCATTTCCTTTTCATTATTTTTGAGTTTAATAACTCTTTCTTGCATCATTTTAGAAAGAATATCTTTCTTTTCTTCAAAAATAGATATAGATTTTACTTGCATATCTGAAATGATTTTAGGTAGTTTTTCTCTATATTTTTTACCAATTTCTGTATTGTAATAAGCATTTAATTCTACTAATTCAGCTTCTGTAAAATTATTTGATATTATATTTACTAACTTCGGTTTTATATTTTCATAAGAGAAATATTTATCACTAAATTCATTTACAGCTTCATAAATAGCTTCATTTTTTTTATCACCATTTTTCATAACTGCAGTTAATGTTTTCATAGTTTGAGTTAACTCATCATAATATTTTTTTATGGGGCTATTATCTATTAAAATCTCTGCTTGAGATTTTTTTGGTTCTTCCACTATGATTTTTACATCTTTAGAAGCACAAGCACTGAAAAATACTGTTATTATAAACAGATTTATAAAAGCTTTTTTATACATTTTTTACCTTTTTATTAATTTATTTTTATCTCTTTTTCTTCAACTTTTCCATTTGATTTATATGTTTTTATTATCTTTTTGATTAAAACCAATCTTTTATTCATAAGATTATCTTTTGGCTTATCTAAATCTAAAACTTTTTGATCAATTGATTTAAAATAATAAAAAACTTCTTGTTTTTCTTTATTTTTTAATTCAATATTTTTTTGTCCAACTAAATAAAAACCATCTTCTTGATTTAGATAAAATACCTTATCATAATAATCTCCATTTAAAATCTCATTTTTTGATTGTGTATTTAGTTCTATTTCTTTAAAGTTTTTATCTTCATCTGAAATAAATTTATTCCAATTAATATTTTCTTCTTTCCCTTGATAAATGCTTTTGAAATTTTCAAAACAATTATTATCTAGTTGCAACATAGCTCTTTTATATAATCTCTCTTTATACTTATCAGATTGTGCTAAAAAGTTATACTCTTTATTGTCTTTTTTGCATTTAATAAAATCTGTATTTTTTATATTATCTACCGTGCAGTTATTATTAAATTCTTTTAATAACTGTTCTTTGTAAGTAGTTTTAAAATCTATTGTATCATTAGTTTTAGACTCAAGAGCAAAACTAAATAGTAGTTTATTACAAGTGCTATTATCGTTTAATTTAAAAATTTGCTTATAATCAAGTGCATTTAACATTGATAATCTTTTTGATGAACGTATCATGTTTGCATTTGAAAATTTTATTCCAGCCATACATAAAGTATTTGACTCTTCATCATATATGCTACTTGTTAAATCTTCATTCATTTTAGGACAAGAAAATTCTATTTTTTTCTTAAGTTTAGAAAAATCCATAAATTTTTTAAGGTCTTTTATTACCACATTATAAAACTTTTCTATATTTGTATCTTTTTTTTCAACGTTTGCAAAACTATCTTTTTTAAAATCATCAACAGAAAAAGCACTATATGTTTTGTCTAATATAAACATATTTTGATAGATTATATTTTTATCATCTAATGATTCTATTTGTTTTATTGTTTGTTGAACATTTGTTTTATTCCAATTTTTTGAGATATTTTCAACATCATACAAAGTTGCTTTTACATAGATGTAATTATTTGCACAATCATATTTTTCAGGACTTATCTTTAAAAGTTTTTTTGTAGGTTTATATATACTATTTACTCTTACCCCATGAATCGTAAATAAATCTTTAAATTTTGACATATTATTTATAATCTGATTTGAGTAAGATTCACTTTCATTTTTACATAATGTAGAGCTTATAGAATAATTTGGAGTAAAAACTGGTGACATACCTGTACCATTACCCCAATTTACATAGCTTACATTCATACCACTACTTGGAGCATTTGTTATATCTAAATTTTTTTGTTCAGCAACAATAACTATTTCATCTAAAAGTTTGTAACTTTCATTTTTTGAAATATTATTTACTTTTTGTGAGCATCCACTAAAAATAAGTATTATAAATAATAAGTTTATAGATATTTTTTTATACATTTTATTCCTTTAAAATTTTAATTTTGTATCAACACAAACATTTGGAAGTTCTTTACATAACCGATCAATATATTCTTGTTGTAGTTTATCTTTTTGATTTAGTGATTTTTTTAAAAGTTCAACTGCTTTTTTATAGTCTTTTATTACTTCTTTACCATTTAGATACATAGCACCTAAATTATAGTAAGCATAAGGATTTCCCTGATTTGCTGATTTTTCATACCATTGGATAGCTTTTTGGATATCTTTTGCTACTCCTTCTCCATTCTTATACATAGTTCCAAGATTAACTTGTGCGTCAGAATGCCCTTGAAGAGCGGCTTTTTGAAACCAATAAAATGCTTTATCATTGTCGTTTAACTCTTTTTCCGAAAAATAAATACTTCCTAATCTAAATTGTGCATCAGAATGTCCTTGAAGAGCAGCTTTTTCATACCATTCTATGGCTTTTTTTATATTCTTTTCTATTCCTTTATAAATTAGCCCTAATCTATATTGTGCTTCAATATATCCTTGATTAGCAGCTTTTTCGTACCATTCTATGGCTTTTTTTAAGTCTTGTTTTACACAATCACCTTTCTTATATAAAGAAGCCAGATTAGATTGTGCATAATAATTTCCTTGATTTGCTGATTTTTCCAACCATTTAAGTGCTATACTACACTCTTTATCCACTCCTTTACCAAAATAATATATTTCTGCTAATTTCAGCTGAGATTTTGAATTACCTTTATTTGCTGACATCTCAAATAATTTTATAGCTTGAGAATAATCTTTTATTTCATCATTTAAATACATAATTCCAAGATTATATTGAGAATCTACATCTTTATGATTTTGTGATTCTCTATGCCACTCAATAGCTTTTCTTTCAATATATCTAAGATTTGCCTGTGCTTGAGAGTGACCTTGTATAGAAGCTTTTTCAAGCCAATAAACCCCTTTTTTATCATCTTTCTTTTCAAAATAATAAATTTTACCCAACATATATTCAGCTCCAGAATATCCTTTATTAGCTGATTTCTCGTACCATTCAATAGCTTTATTTATATCTTTTTCAACACCTTTACCAGAATAATAAAGAAATCCTAATCCATATTCAGCAAAAAAATCCCCTTTGATAGCGTACTCTTCATATAATTCTAATAATTTTTTATACTCTTCATTTTTATAATATATTTGCGCTAGTTCTAAATCTTTACTTGATAGTCTTTTTTTATCCTGATTAAAAGTTGTATTAGTAGCACAACCAGTAAAAATTGCTAGTATAAATATCAGATTTATAGATATTTTTTTATACATTTGCTATTCCTTTGGTTTATTTTAAAACTGATTATCAGTTATTTGATAAGATTGTATCAAAAGTGCGTCACAGTTTGCGTCACAGTTTTTATATTTTTAAGAAATTTTATTTATTTTGTGTATTTTGAGATTTTACACCCAATACTTGGGATAGTTTCTATTATTTTATAGTTTAATTTTGTTCTTAAACGATAAATTAAAGTTCTAAGAGTGCTATTATTTATTGGAAAATCTTGCCAAAGTAGAGATTCTATCTCTTTAAAAGAGATAAATTGTCCTTTAGCTTCAACTAAAATTTTAAGTAATTGATTCTCTTTTTGACTCAATTTTATTGGTTTTGATTTATAAAAAAGTATCTCATTTTTTAAATCATAAGAGTAATCTTCATCAAGTTTTATATCTGAAAGTTTTTTTTCAAACTTTTCATCTTTCATCTTATACAAAGCTAATAGCAAAGTTGATTTTATATCTTCTTTTTTAAAAGGTTTTAAAATATAGCCTAAAGGATTTGTTTTAACTGCTCTTTTTATTGTATATTCATCGCTATAAGCTGTAAGATAAATGACTGGAATATAACTATTTTTTTGTATTTCATTTATTATATCTATACCATCTTTTTTATCTTTTCCTAAATTTACATCAGAAAAAATAAGAGTTGGTTTTTCATATTTTATACTCGATATTGCATCTTCATAATTTGAAACTATATTTGTAACTTCATACTCTAAATTATTTAAAATTCTTTTTATATCAAGTGCAACAATAGAATCATCTTCTATTATCAATATCTTTTCTTTATTCATTTTCATTCCAAGAAATAGTTATTGATGTACCATTTTTTGATTCAATATCCATTTTTCCTTTTAGTTGATTAATTGCTAAAGTATTTACTAAAGTTAAACCCAAAGAAAAAGTTGTATTATTTTTATCAAAACCAACTCCGTCGTCTTTTACACTTAATTTTAGGATATTATTACTTTTTTCTAAAGTTATATAAATATTTCCTTTTTTATTTAAAAAAGCGTATTTAAAAGAGTTTGTAATAAGTTCATTTATCATCAAACCGCAGTAAATTGCTTGTTCCATTTTTAGTTTTGTTTTTATATCAAGATGAATATTTATTGACTCATCATAACTAGATTTTACTTCATCAACTAGTGTTTCAAAATACTCATAAACATCTATAAAATTTATATTTTCTTGATTATATAAAAGTTCATGAAGATGTCCCATTGCAGCAATTCTATTTTGAGTAGTAAGTAAAATATCTTTTAATTTTTCATCTTCAATTTCATCACTTTGAAGTCTAATCAAAGATACAATTGTTTGCATATTATTTTTAACTCTATGATTTAACTCTTTTAGTAAAACTTCTTTTTCTCCAAGTGCAACTTTTAAATCTTTTGTTCTTAAATCTACTTCTTTTGATAACCTCTTTGTTTCATTTTCTTGTTGAACTATCAATTTTTGATTTGCTTCATTTTTTTCTTTTTGTAAATTTGTGATTCTATTTGCTAAAGCGATAGAAAATATTACAGCTTCTAATACAAATGAAACTTCTATTAAATAAGGGAAAGGCAAAGTATTATATATGCCCATACTTGATAGTGTCATCAATAAACCAGAAGATAAAAATACAAGCCAAGCAAAAAGTATAAAATAAGCTTGTCTATTTTTATTTAGTGAAGCATAAATAGTAACTATCATTAAAAAGATTAAAAATAGCATTGATAAATTAGTTCTGTATTTATCATATTCTTCAGTTAAAAGAAAAAATATAATAGATAAAGGAATAATTATTAAAAAAATATTTAAAACATTATTTAATTTTGGATATTGAATAGTTTGTAAAAAACTTTTTGTAAAAAAACCCAAAAAATAAATTGGAAAAGCGACTAAAAGTGCTGCTAATTCTATTATAATTTTAAGAGTCTCTAAATTGAAAATATATAATTTTGCAAATCCAACATAAACAAGATGGTGAAGAATTAATCCAAAAATATATAAAACATAATATAAATAACTTTTATCTTTTGTAAATACATATATAAAAAGGTTATAAATTCCTAAAATAAACATCGCTCCAAAGAAAAGTGATAATATTAGTTGATGTTTTATCTCTTTTTTATAAAAAACATTTTCATCCCAAAGTTTTAAATCAACTATTAAAGTTGTTATATTCGAAGTTGCTTTTATAAAATATATATTCTCTTCATTTGGATCTAGTTCTATTTTAAAAATTGGATTTATTGTAGATTTGTCTAAATTATCGATTAAAAAACCATCTTTGAGATGAATATTTTTATTTGAGTCAAAAAAATCTATATTTGTCGTAAGAGGATTATTGTACTCAATAATTTTAAGAATTGATTTATTTGAATTATTTTTAATAGTTATTTTTATCCAAACATCCAAATCTGGAGAATAACCATAAGCTAAAATATTTTTATCATTTTTTTCAAATTTGATATTTGGGTTTTTAACATCTTCAATAGTTAAACTTCTAGTTTTATCTATATAAATCTCGCTATATTGGAGCAAATCAATATTTTTTGTATTCTCATCTATATTTAGAATATTTGCATATATATTTGATGAAAAAATTATAAAAAGGACTACTTTACAAATTGAATCTATCACTTCAAACCTATTATTTTATTAAAAAAAATTATTATATCCTAAATAAGGATAATTTATAGATTTGATTGATTTTATGCCTAGAAGATTCTAGGCATAATTGAAAACAGAAGATGACTTTGTTGTTAGATTATTTACATAACTATTTAAGTTTGTATTATTTGTTTGATTATTCATCATTTGCATAAGATTTTTAAAGCTACTTAACTTTAGATCCTCTGAATTACTTGTACTACTATTTGTTTTAATTGTATCAAATAACATTTTTAGAGTATCTTGCATAGATGATGTACTACTTGTTGTAGTTTCACTTGATGTTCCCAAAGCTGCATCTTTTTCAGCTTGAGAAACAACACCATCTTTATTTGTATCAAGTTCATCATACTCTTCATCTTCATCACTACTTGAAGCTACTGCTCCTCCACCACCACCTGATGGACGACTTGAAGATGATGATTGTATATTACTTGCTACTTCATCATAAGCACTTGATAATTCATCAGTTGAAATAGAACCATCACTATTTGTATCTAAAGCTGAAAACTCTTCTTCACTTAATAATGATACTTCACTTGAACTAAGAAGAGAATCTCCATCACTATCATAATTTGACATTATCATAGAACTAAAATCATCTGCTTGTGGGCTTGATGGTGGTTTTGGCATATCAAGACCAAGACTAGAAAGTAAACTTTCAAAATCTTCTTTAGAAGGCATTTCTCCACTGCTACTAAAAGATGATAATTGATTATCTATTGCAGTTGCAATTTCATTTTGAGATAATAAACCATCAGAATCTGTATCTAGTGCAGAAAATTGTTCTTCTTCCATATCTAATTCATCAAAACTTAATAATGAATCAGAATCTTTGTCATTTTGAGAAATAATGTCTTTTGAAATATTACTAGTAGGAGACATCAAACTACTATATACTGAACTATACGAAGATACTGTCATAATAAACTCCTTTCTAAAATTTTAAAATCTTATTCTTTTAGAGTAAATATTTGGTAACAATTTATATTATTTTGATAAAAAAATTATGATAACCATCTTCATAGATATAATTTAGTTCAAATTTATGAATTTTAATAATATTATTTGAGATATAAAGCCCCAATCCTAAGCCACTTGTAGCAGTTTCATAATCATGGTTAAAGGGTTTAAAATACTCTTTAATATCTTTTGAAAGTTCTTTTCCTTTATTTATTATTTGAATAGAATCTTCATTTATGATTATTTTTGGTTTTTGTTCTGTTTTATATTTTATAGCATTATCAATCAAATTTTTTAAAGCAATAGAAAACAATTCAAAATCAGCTTCTATTTTTAGCTCATGAGAATATTCAACTTCTATAACATCTTCTTCTAACAATAAAATATCAAAAGACTGTTCTATTAAATCTACAACATAATATTTGCGTTTATCTAAAGTGATTTTTCCAGATGTTAACTCCTCTATTTTTGCAAATTCACTAAGTAAATATTCTAATCTTTGAAAAACTCTTATTAAAATAAACTTTCTTTCACTATCTTCATAAATATCAGTAATTAATCTTCCTTTTGTTATAGGAGTTTTAAATTCATGCATAATATTTCGTAAAAATAAATTTCTTGAATCTCTAAGCTCTTTTAACTGTTTTAAAGCAATATCAAACTCTTTAGCAACTTGTGATATTTCATCTTTTCCATCTATTTTAGTAGATATTTGTAAATTTCCATTTGATAAATTTTTCATATCTTTTTTTAAAGATATTAAAGGTTTTAGTTTTTTTTCTATAAACATAAAAAACCAAAGTAATAAAATATCTATTGAAAAAAGTACAACTAGCCAGAAATATTTAAAATCTTTTTCATTCAATTCATCAATTAAAAGTATTTCAAAAGGTTTTGGTCTTAATTTAAAAAAAATTGATTCACCAAATTCATCAAGTCGTTGATTTTGCAAAGGTAGAATAGGAGGAGGTGGTATTTTTCTAAAATCTTCATTTGGATTAAAGTGCACATATTTAACATCATTTAAGATATAAATATCTATTGGAGCATCTTTATCTATTTTAATTTTTTTATAATCAGATTTTAAAAGTTCCTCAAAAGAAATATCAGCTAATTTCATATCAAAAATAGCTATTCTTTCGTTTATTTCGTCATTTGAAATATCTGGTTTTCTATGTAACTCTTCTAAAGTTTTTATTGTTGAAATATATCTTTTCATTTCTAATATTTTATAGGCATTATTATCAACTAAGAATTGTAAAATTATCAAAGTATTTATTAAAAGAAATATAGAAATAAAAAAAAGCCTAATTTGAAAAAAAATCGAATCTTTTTTATTGATTAACCAGTTTATAACCTACTCCTCGAATTGATAAAATATATTTCGGATTTTTTGTATTTTCTTCTGTTTTTGCTCTAACTCGCCCTATTAATACATCAATGCTTTTGTATGAACTTTCATATTTTATAGAATCAACATTTGATAATAATTCTTGTCTTGAAACCACAAATCCAGCTCTTGAGATTAGATATTGAAGTATGAAAAACTCTGCATTTGTTAAATCTAATAATTTATCATTTTGATAAATTTCCATTTTTGATTCATTACAAGTAAAAATTGGTTTTCTATTTAAAAATACTTCTTTTTCTAAAGCTTGATGATTATATCTTTTTAAAATAGATTGTATTCGTAAAATAAGCTCTTGCGTGTCATAAGGTTTAGGCATAAAATCATCTGCTCCAGATGAAAAACAAGCTATTTTATCATCTAAATCAGACCTTGCAGAAGATATTATAATAGGAATATCATATCTTTGACGAATTAATCTACAAACTTCTATTCCATCAATATTAGGTAAAGATAAATCAAGGATTATTAAATCATATTTTTTTAATGAAAGTGCTGAAACTCCAAGTTCAGGAGTTTCATAGTTTGTAACTTCTATATCATACTGTTTTAAATAGTCTACTAAAATATTTGCTAATTCAGTATCATCTTCTATCATCAAAATATTAATCAATTTTTATTACTCCTTAAAAACTTTGATGATTATAGTATATCAATGTAAATAAATTGTAACAATTTTATTGAACTAATATTTCTCTATTTCCTTTAGTATCAGCTTCAGATAAAACACCTGTTTGTTCAAGTTGTTCTACTATTGTCGCAGCTCTATTATAGCCAATTCTAAGTCTTCTTTGAATATATGAGATTGATGTTTTTCTATCTGTTAAAACAACCTCTTTTGCATCTTCATAAAGGTCATCAAGTTCAGTTAAATCTGTATTTGTTGCTCCATTTGAAGAGTTAGATAAAGATGAAGTTGCCCTATCTTTTATAAAATTCATATCATATTGAACTTCTCTTTGAGCTTTTAAAAATTCTACAACCTGCTCTATTTCAGTTTCTGTACTCCAAGGAGCATGGATTCTTACAAGCCCAGGAGTTCCTGGAGGTGTAAATAACATATCTCCGCGTCCAAGAAGTGATTCAGCACCCATTGAATCTAAAATAATCTTAGAATCTATTTTTTGCCCTACTTTATAAGATAATCTACTCGGTAAATTTGCTTTAATTAATCCTGTTACAACGTCAACTGAAGGTCTTTGAGTTGCAACTATTAAGTGAATACCACTTGCTCTTGCCATTTGAGCAAGTCTTGCAATAGAATATTCAACATCTTTTCCACTTGTCATCATCAAATCAGCTAACTCATCAATAACAACAACGATATAAGGCATAGTTTCATAGCCCTCTTTTTGTGCCTTTTCATTATAGTTTTCGATATTTTTTGTTTTTGTTTTTGACATTAAAGTATATCGTCTTTCCATCTCACCAACCATATTTGCTAAAGCATTGATTGCATCACTAGCTTTTGTAATAACTGGTGTTAAAAGGTGAGGAATATCATTGTACATTGAAAACTCAAGCATCTTTGGGTCAATCATAACTAAACGAAGATTATCTGGTGAATTTTTATATAAAAGTGATAAAATCATAGAGTTAATTCCCACTGATTTTCCACTACCTGTTGTTCCTGCTATTAATAAGTGTGGTAATTTTTTTAAATCTGTTATAAATGGTTTTCCAACAATATCTTTTCCTAAAATCATAGTAAGAGGAGAAATAGAACTTTGGAATATTTCACTTTCTAACATCTCTCTTAGATATATTGTTTGTGTATCTTCATTTGGAACTTCTATTCCTACTACATCTTTTCCAGGAATTGGTGCTTGTATTCTAATAGTTTGAGCTTTTAATGCCATTGCTAAATCATCTTGAAGACTCAAAATCTTTGAAACTTTTACATTTGGTGCTGGTTTAAACTCAAAAGTTGTTACAACTGGTCCTGTATAAGTTCTAACAACATCACCTTCAATTTTAAACATGGCAAGTTTATCAAGTAAATCAGCAATCTTTTTATCAATAAAAGCTTCATTTACCTTTGTTTTATTCTCTTTTGGAGGATTTTGAAAGAATATTGTTGGAGGAAGTTCAAAATCTTTTGGTTTTACAGTTTCCCCTATTTCTATTTGATCTAAAAGTTTTTTATTTTCTTCAAGTTCTTCAACTATTATATTTTGATACTCTGTAACTTGAATATCGTTTATATCATTATTAATAGATATTGACGTTTCAATCTCTTCTCTTTTCTCAATATTTTGTGGTTGAAGTTGTAGTTGTGACTCAATTTGAGCAAGATTACTTTTAAGTAGTGCTTTTTGGTCTTTTATTTTATTTAATTGCTCAATTTTATAAGTAATCTCTTTTTTATTGTTTGTATTTATTTTCTCTTTTTTCTTAAAAATAGCTATATTATTTTTTAGTTTTATTTTATTTTTTAATCTTTTTAAATCTTCAATGTCATAATCTGAAGTTTCAAATAAAACTAAAAATGAAATAATAAAGCCAACAATTACAAAAATGTAAAGTCCTGCTTGTCCAATTATAGGAGTTAATGAATCAATTAAAATATTTCCAATTTCTCCTCTTGAATAAGGATTTTCTACAACTAAAGCTTGAAACATTAAACAAACAAAAAGAAGTAAAAATATAATCAATATATTTAAAAGTAAATCTCTTTGATCTAGATTTTTTCTAAAATTTATTATGTATAATGGATAAAGTAGTAATAATAAATACATATAAGATAAATATCCAAAATATTTATAAGAAAATTGGGCAAAACTAAACCCAACATTTCCTACTACATCTTTTCCACTAGCAAATGCAGAAAATTGAAAATATATAATGATAAATAAAAAGATTAGTGAAATAATTTTTTTAGCTATGATAAAACCTTTATTTTAATAAATTAGATATTTTACCTTGTAATTTAAGCCACTGTCTGTGCTCAAATAAAGGGAAACCTGCCCATTGTTTCTTAGGTTCAGTTATTGTTTTTGTAACTCCACCACGAGCTGCAATAGTTGTAAATGCTGCAATTTCAAGATGTCCTGAAGTTGCACTTTGACCACCCATTACAACATAAGGATGAAGTGTAGTAGAACCAGATAATCCAACTTGTGTAACCAAAATACAGCCTCTTCCAATTTTACAATTATGTGCAATGTGTACAAGATTGTCTATTCTTACACCGTCATCAATAATTGTAGAATTAAAAACAGCTCTATCTATTGTACAATTTGCACCTATTTCTACATCATTACCAATCTCAACATTACCATTTTGATAAATTTTTATGTATTTACCATCTTTTGTATTTGCAAAACCAAAACCATCACTTCCAATAACAGTTCCAGCATGAATGATACAGTCATTTCCAACTTTACAGTCTCTATAAACTGTAACATTTGGATAGATAGTTGTGTTATTTCCAATAGTTACATTATCACCAATAAAAGCACCTGACATAATAGTACAATTTGCTCCAATAGATGAATTAAAACCTACATAAACATTTGACATTATAGTAGTATTTTCTCCAATAATAGCCTTTTTACCATCCGTTTCAACTACTTTTGGCGCAAAAAGTTTACTTATTTTTGCTAGCATTAAATATGGCTCTTCACAAACTATTGCAACAGTAGAACTTGGAACTTCTTTAGCATTTTCAGCAGTTACTAGAACTGCTGCTGCTTTTGTGTTTTTTAAATCAGATAAATATTTTTTATTTTCTAAAAAAGTTAATTCATCTTCATTTGAATTTGTTAATGTATTTAAACCAACTATTTCTTTATTACTTTTACAATCAATTCCTATATAGTTTGCAATTTCGTTAAGAGTCATTTTTTATCCTTGTGAATATTATCTTTCCATAGCCACAATACCGCTTCTTACAACTTCAAGCGGATTGAACTTTTGCATAACTTTTATAAAATTCATTATTCTAGCACTTGAATCAGTGGCACTTACAATAATAGCTTCATCTGTTACATTTTGAATAGCACCATGATAAGCTCTTGCTATTACATCAATATCTGATAGATTGTTATCTACTGAAAACTTCATTAAAACTGTATCTTTTTCTATAACATTTTTATGTTCATTTACTTTTAATACAGGAATTAATTTATTTAATTGTTTTACAATTTGATCTATCACTCTTTTATCACCAGTTGTTACTATTGTCATTCTTGAATATGGGCTATCAGCCATAGGAGCGACAGTTAATGAATCTATATTATAACCACGAGCTGAAAATAATCCAACTATTCTTGATAAAACATTGTGTTCATTTAATACAACTATTGAGATAACTTGTCTAGTTGTTTCTGAGTCGTAATAGTGGTTAAAATTATTCATTATCTTTCTCCTTTTATTAAAGTCATTTCATTTAAGGCATGACCATTTGGAACCATAGGTAAAACCTCTTCGTGTCTAGCAACAATAACTTCAATCATTGCAGGTTTTTTCTTTTCAATTGCATCTTTTAGTGCTTTATCAAACTCATCTTTTGTTGTTACAGTATAACCGATTCCACCAAAAGCCTCAACAAGCATTTTAAAGTTTGGTTGAGCTGTTAAATCAGTTTGTGATAATCTATTTTCATAAAACATAGTTTGCCATTGTCTTACCATTCCTAAATAGTTGTTATTTAAAACTATATTAATTACTGGTAAATCATATTCAACACAAGTCATAAGCTCTTGAATATTCATCAAAATAGAACCATCTCCTGTGAAATTAATAACTACTTTATCATGTTCTTTCATAGCTCTTGCAGCTCCAAGTGCTGCTGGAAGACCAAATCCCATAGTTCCTAAACCACCACTTGTTGCCCATTGTCTTGGATATGAGAATGGGAAAAATTGTGCTGTCCACATTTGATGTTGACCAACATCTGTTGATATTATTGCTCTATCACCTAAAAGTTTTCCAACTCTTTGAATTGGCCATTGAGGTTTTATAACTTCATTACTATCAATATATCTTAAAGGCTCTTTTTCTCTATAATCTCTTAATAATTCAACCCAATTTGAATAATCATTAAATTCATACTCTTCAACTGCTTCAATCATAGCCTTAACAGTAACTTTTAAATCTCCAACTATTGGATAATCAGGAACTACAAGCTTTGCAATTGATGTTGGGTCAATATCAACATGAATAACTTTTGCTTTAGATGCAAATTCATCAAGTCTTCCTGTAACTCTATCATCAAATCTAGCACCTAAAGAGATTAATAAATCTGTTTCATGTGCAGCCATATTTGCTGAATATTCTCCATGCATTCCTAACATTCCAAAGAATAATGGATTTTCATCACCCATAACTCCTCTTGCCATTAATGTTTCAACTGCAGGGATATTTAGTTTTTTTGCTAACTCTCTAATCTCATAAGCACAATTTGATAAGATTGCTCCTCCACCAACATATAATAAAGGTTTTTTAGCTGTTGAAATTGCTTCCATAGCTTTTTTTAATTGTCTTTTATTAAAGTTAATTGTTGGTTTATAAGTTGGTAAATTTATCTCTTCTGGATACATAAAATCTGCAACTTCAGCTGTAATATCTTTTGGAATATCAATGTGAACAGGTCCTGGTCTTCCAGTACTTGCTATATGAAATGCCTCTTTTATAATTCTTGGTAAATCTTCAATTTTATTAACTAAATAGTTATGTTTTGTACATGGTCTTGAAATACCAACTGCATCAATTTCTTGGAAACCATCAGTTCCAATAATTGCTGTTGGAACTTGTCCTGAAATAACAACCAAAGGAATAGAATCCATATAAGCATCTGCTATTCCTGTAACTGCATTTGTAAATCCAGGTCCACTTGTTACTATTGCAACGCCAACTTTTCCTGTTACTCTTGCATAACCTTCAGCTGCAATAATTGAAGCTTGTTCGTGTCTATTTAAAATGTGTTGAAAATAGTTTTGTTTATATATTTCATCATAGACGTTCATTATAGCGCCTCCAGGGTATCCAAATACTACTTCAACCCCTTCTTGATGTAATGATTCTACAACCATTTTTGCGCCAGTCATTTTCATAATAATTCTCCGTTGTCTAAAAATAAGTTTTTATTTTACTGAAAATAGAATTAAATTACCTTTGTATGAACGATTGATATTATAAAATTTAAGAAAAATAGATATTAATTAATTTTTTTTTAGATACAATAATTGTTATGTTTATTTAAAGGGACAAAAAGTGGATATAAATGCTATAAACAATAATGTAATTTCAGGTTTAAACAGTAATTCATCTTTACAATTAAATAAAACTCAAACAAATAAAATTGACAACTTTCAAAATGAAAGTTTAAACTTATCTATAAGCAATTATAATATTCAAAGAAGTGAATTTTCACAAAACATTCAGTCTTTAAATGATGGTATTGCTATCTCAAATATTAGCATGAACTCTATTGAAAAACAGCAAAATTATTTAAATACTATTCAAGATAAACTTCAAAACAGTGAAAATTTAGAAAATAAAAACGATATAAGAAAAAGTATAAATGAAGATTTGGTAGCTTTCAATCAATTAGCATATGATACAAAATATAAAAATGAAAATCTACTTGTAACTCAAAAAGAGGATAATAACTCTATTACTATTGATACTAATTCACAAACATTTTCTATGGAAAAAACAAATACAGCAGAGTTTGCAAATACAATTTTTGATGTTGTAAATAATAAAGATTTAAATATTGATACAAATTTGGAAAATGCTAAAAATGTAGTTTCTTCTTCTATGGAAAAACTAGAAAATACTTTTAATCAATTTGATAATTTTTCTAATCAGCTAAAAAATAGTGCAAAAGAAGATATTTCAAAACAGTTTGAACTTTATAATGAAAAATCAACTGAAAATATAAATTTTGGGAAAGAAGCTAATGATTTTTCAAAAACAAATATTAATGCAAATATTGGCTATTTAGCTGCTGCTCAAGCAAATATTGTACAAGAACAAAGTGTAAGATTATTATCTTAATTTACTTTGTTTAAAGCATAGTTTATAGCAACACCTTCTCTTAAGCCATCATCTAAAACTATTGATTCATCTTTTTGTAAAACTTCAAAAACCATTTTATAAATATATGTTCCAACTTCCATAAATTCAACTCTTCCTTGTCCTACAAGTTTAGTTAATTCATCTTTTGAGTGGCTTTTGAAAATTTTTAAAGAGTCTTCTAAATCGTTTAAATTCACTTTTGTTCCATTTACAATATTTCTATCATAACTAAAATAATCTTGTCCTAATTTTATTGCTGCTATAGTTGTTGGTGTTCCTGCTGTTGCTACAAAACTATAATCTTTTAAATCAATTTTTAAAGAATTTAAAAACTCTTTTATTTGAATTTTTCTATCATTTAAATCTTTTTCTAAATCCTCTTTTTTTATTGATTTTTGAGTCATTGTAACAATTCCAAAATCAAAACTTTTTGCTTCATAATTTTGGGCTGTATTTACAACAATTTCAGTAGAACCACCACCAATATCAAGCAAAACAAAATTTTCTGAATTAATTTTCTCTCTTTTTAAAGCATATTTAACTGCAAGTAAAGTAAGCCTTGCTTCTTCATTTGCATCGATTATACTAAACTTTGCGCCAGTTTTTTCTTCAAAAAAAGACAAAACTTCTTTATTGTTTAATGCTTTTCTCATGGCTGCAGTTGTTACACAAACTGCATCTTTAGGATCAAAATTTAAATCTTGAGAAGCTTTATTTATAGCATTTATAACTCTTGTCATTGCATCTTTTGAAATGTTAAGGGTTTCAACTAAACCATCTGCCATTCCAACAACTTCATTATATTCTGAGATAATTTTATGATTTTTATAGTCATATTTTAGAACTCTAAAAGAGTTAGAGCCTAAATCAATAGTTACAATTTCGTTAGATTTCATATAAGTCTTATAAATGTGGGATTTTTACTTTTGAGTTTAATAAATAAGCGATGATTATCATCATAAAAAGTACAAAAGTTTCAGAAATAGTATCTGTTAGATATATTAAATAAACAAGCCAAAGAAGTATTGCTCCAAGAGGTGTTGGAACTCCTGTAAAGAATTTCTCAACTTTTCCTTCATCAGCATTAATATTAAATTGAATTAATCTTCTAAGTCCAGAAATAATATAGTAAATAAAAGCAAAAATAACTAAAGGCATAAATAAAAACTCTTCTTTTGTATCAACAACTGCAAAATAGATAAACATTGCAGGAACAATAACAAAAGATAAAAAATCAGCATAAGAATCAAGCTGAATACCAAATTGTGTAGAAAGATTATACTTTCTTGCTATCTTTCCATCAAATATATCAAAACCACCTGCTAACCAAGCAAAAAGAGCTGCTGCTAAGAATTGATGATGAGTTAGAAAATAAATAGCAAAAATACCTGAAGCTATATTAAAAAATGTTACGATATTTGCCAAATTAAAGTGACTATATTTATTAAATAAAAAACCCATGGTTTTCCTTTTTTCAGTTTTAATTAAAAATAGCGGTAATTATACTACAAATATCCTCAAAGTATAGTTTTATAATTAGGATTAAAAGGAAGTATAAAAAGATTAAAAAATTTTGTAAGTAAAAAAAGAAAAGCTCAAGATTAAATCTTGAGCTTTAAATATTATAATGCATCGTCGTTTGTTTCACCAGTTCTAATTCTAACAACTTTAGAAATATCATGAACGAAGATTTTTCCATCACCAATTTTTCCTGTTTTTGCAGCTTCAGAGATAACTTTGATAACTTTATCTACCATATCATCTTTCACTGTAACTTCAATCTTAATTTTTGGTAAGAAATCAACAACATACTCAGCACCTCTATAAAGTTCACTATGACCTTGTTGTCTTCCATATCCTTTAACATCGCTAATTGTCATACCTGACACATCAATACTTACTAACGCCTCTTTAACATCTTCTAGTTTAAAAGGTTTTATTATTACTTCTATCTTTTTCATATCTTAAGCCTTTATAATATTATAGGTTAAATCCACGTTCACCGTGTAACGACTCATCAAGACCTTGTCTTTCTTCTTCTTCAGTAACTCTTGCACCTTTTGTTAACATTGAAGCTATATAGTAAACAACTATTGTTCCGATTAATGTATAAATACCTACAACTGCTATTGATTCAAATTGAACAAAAATCTGAGCTAATCTATCATCAGCATCTTTTAATGGACTAGCCCATAAAAGATCTTTGTCATTTAATGCAAAGATTCCTGTTGCAACTGCTCCCCACATACCTGCAAGGAAGTGAATACCAAATGCATCTAAACTATCATCATATCCAAGTTTTTTCTTCAACATAGCAACTCCAAAGAATGCTACAATAGAACCAACTATACCTATTATTAAAGAACCACTAACATCAACAAATCCTGCTGCTGGAGTAATAGCTACTAAACCTGCTATTGCACCTGAAGCTGCACCTAAAAGAGTAGCTTTTTTAAATATAATTGTTTCAATAATCAACCAAGTAATAGCTGCAATTGATGTTGCTATAGTTGTTGTAAGGTAAGCAAGACCAGCTATTTCATTTGCACCAAATGCTGAACCACCATTAAATCCATACCATCCAAACCATAATAAACCTGCACCAACAGCTGTTAAGATGATACTTGCAGGTTTCATCGCAGTTCTTGGATAATCATTTCTTTTACCAAGTAAAATTGCAAGAACTAAACCAGCTAAACCACCATTCATATGAACAACTGTTCCACCAGCAAAATCTAAAGCACCTTCATTAAATAGGTATCCTCCACCCCAAACCATGTGTACAATTGGAGCATAAACAACTATAGTCCAAATAAATGCAAAAATCATCCAAGTAGAAAACTTCATTCTTTCAATAACTGAACCAGCGGCAATTGCTATTGTAATAGCTGCAAAAGTCCCTTGAAATACAATGAATACAAACTTTGGATATGTTTGTCCTGTTTCAGCTGAAAGGTCAGACCAACTAATACCACTTAACATTATGTGAGAAAAACCACCAATAAACTGATTTAGTGATCCATCTATTGTTCCAAATGCGATTGAAAAACCTGCAACAACCCATGCAATAAATGCTATAGTGAAAGCACCAAATACCATTAAATAAGTATTCAATACATTTTTTACTCTTGTCATACCAGAGTAGAATAATGCTAAACCAATTGGTGTCATTAGTAATACTAATGCAGTTGACATCATCATCCAAGCAGTATTTCCTGTATTTAATACAGCTGGCTCCGTTACCTCTTCAGCAAAAGCTAAAGAACTCATTAGTGAAGTTAATAAAACCCACTTTTTCATCTTGTCTCCTTTTCTTCATTAAGATAAAAAAATTGTATCAGTTTTTATTCAACAATCAAGAACCTAAACTATATAAAAAATATACAGAAAATATAATTTCTTATATATTTAGAAGTTTCTAATCAAATTTTCAAAAACTTCAGTCAAACCTTCAACTTCTTTAACTGTTGTTCTTTCATTTATACTATGTATTGTATCATTAATTACACCAAATTCTATTGCTTCAATACCAAAAGCACCAAAATATCTAGCATCACTTGTACCCCCAGCTGTCGAGTGTTTTGTTTTGATTTTCAAAATATCATAAATAGAATTTTCCATAGCAATTACTACTTTTGAAGTTTTATTTGTAACAAAAGGAAAAGAACCTTGTGTTGTTCTAAAATCATAATCTAAACCTTTTAAATTTTGATTTATAAAATTCTCTACATTTTCTTTTGTTGTATTTGTCGAATTTCTAACATTAAACATAATTTTTAATTCATTTGGTGTTACATTTGTAACTTCCATCCCCGCCCTAATATCAGTTATTACAAGTTTTGAAGGTGCAAAATATTCATCACCATTGTCAAGATTTATACCTGCAATTTTGGGTAAAATATGTGCAAAATTATGTACAGGATTTATACACTTTTCTGGATACGCAGCGTGCCCTTGTTTTCCTTTTATTGTAATATATCCATTTATACTTCCTCTTCGACCAACTTTTATAGCATCTCCAAAAACTTCTTCACAAGTTGGTTCTGCTACAACTGCATAATTTGGAATCATATCTATCTGTTTTAAATGTTCAAGCATTTTAATAGTTCCGTAAGTTCCCTCACCTTCTTCATCAGAAGTCATCAAAATACTCAATGTTCCATCAAAGTGTTTTGCATTTTTACAAGCGTATAAAAAAGCAGCATCTCCACTTTTCATATCTTGTGCACCTCGTGCAGTTATTACTCCGTCTATAACTTCAGCAGCAAAAGGATCAACTTCCCAACCATTTCCAACAGGAACAACATCTATATGACCAGCAAAACATAGATGTTGTTTTGTATCGTTAAATTTTTTATAATAAAATCTATTTTTTACACCTTCCATATCAACTTTTATACAATTCCATTCATTTCCTAAATATTCTTGTATAAAATCAAAAGCACCATCATCATTTGGAGTTATTGATTTAAATTTTAATAATTTTTGAAATAGTTCTATAACGCTCATTTTATATCCTTTTTATTAAACTAAATTTTATCTAACTAATCTTTATTTTGTTATAATATTTTCACTTACTAATAGAAGGGGTAACTAATGAAAGCTTTAAAAATTCTATTTTATACGCTAATTTCGCTGCTTGCGATCTATATAATTTCTGGATTTACACTAGTTCCTTATCTGTTAAAAAAAGAGTTAATTAAAAATCTTGATGAAAATCTAACTCTAAAATCCTCTATTGAAGATGTAAAATTCAATCCTATAACGTTAAATGCAAAAGTTCATGATTTCAAATTAGTTGATGAAAATAACAATATTATTGTTTTTTTTAAAGAATTAAATATAAGTTTGAGTATTTTTAAATCTATTGAACAAAAACATTTTCGTATAGAAAATATTACTTTCGATGAAATTTTCTTAAATATTATCCAAGAAAAAGATGGAAGTATAAATTTAGCAAATATATTAAAACCTACAAAAAATGAAGAAGAACAAATTGAAGATAACACAGATGAACAAACTTCAAATAACATAAAATTTTTAGTTTCAAAAATAGATTTAAAAAATGCTGACATAAATTTTGTAAGCAATATCGATAAACAACCTTTTTCTATCTATTTAAAAGATATCAACTACACAATATATGATTTAGGAACTTTTAAAAACTCTTTATCATCAAATAATTTAACTTTTAGGATAAATGAACATACAGATGTGCAAATTAGTAGTGCATTTAAAATAAATCCATTTAAAGCTTATGGAAAAATATCTATAAATGATTTGAGAATAAAAGAGTTTATTGATTTTGATAAAAACTTTTTTAATTTTGAACTAAATAATGATGCAAATATAAATTTAGGATTAAACTACAATATTGATACTACAAATGAACTAGCTTTATATTTAGCTACTGATTTACTAGAAATCAACAACATAAATTTGAAACAAAATAAAAAAACTATGGCAAGTTTAAAAAAGCTTGATATAAAAAGATTTGACTTTGATTTAGTTAGCCAAAATATTAATTTTAATGGTGTATTTATTGATGGTTTAAAAGCAAATATGATTTTAGATAAAAATGGAGTTAATTTTGCTTCATTAGTAACAACTTCAACAAACTCAAATGAAAAAAAAGAGGAAAATAGTAATTCAAAACCATGGATTTTAAACTTTTCAGATATAAAAGCTAATATAGATTATGATTTAGAAGATAGAATAAACAATAACTCAATTGAAGCAAAATCAATTCTTTTAGATGCACAAAATCTAAAAATAGTTAATTCTTTAGTTGAATTAGAAAAGGCAAATGTTGCAAATAAAACTTTTCAATTTTTAGATAAATCAAACAATTTAGAAATAAAATCAAATAATGTAAATATTGATTTAAACAATCTAAAAATTGATGATAACGTCGCTTTTTCAAATGCAACTATTAAATCAAAAGAGTTAAATTTTGATGAAAAGAATTTGAAAATAAATGTTGATACACAGAATCTAAATTTAGCTTTAAATAGCTTTTTATTTGCAAAAGATAACACTATTAGTTTAGAATCTGCAAAAATTTCAAAACCAATAATCACTTTTGAAGACTTTACAAATAAATTAAAGCTAAATGCAAAAGATTTTGATTTAACTTTAAATAAATTTACAAATAAAGGTGAAATATTTGGCATAAATTCTATCAATCTTATTGAGCCAAATCTAGTTTTTGAAAATACTGCTAATAATTTAAAAATTAATACAAAAAATATAGATTTAAAAATAAAAAATATCTCAAATAAAAACAATATTTTAAAAGTTGAAAAAACAGATTTAAATAATCCACATATTTCAATTATTTTACCAAAAACAGAAACTAAAAATTTAGAAAAAGAGAATAAAACTGAATCAATAAAAGTAGTACAAACAGATAAAAAAGAAAACAATAAGACAAAATTAAATATTGGTCCAGTTAATATAAAAAATGCAGTTTTTGATTTTGAAGATAAAAATCTACCTATTCCTTTTAAAACAACAGTTACAAAATTGAATGGAAAAATTTCAGAGATAAAAAATACAAAATTAGGAAAAACAAATCTTGAAGTAAATGGAGTTGTTGATAATTATGGTGTTGCTAAAATAACTGGTGTTGTAAATCCTAAAAATATAAAAATTTTAACAGATATAAATATGAAATTTCAAAATATTGCAATGCAAAATTTCACACCTTATACTGCAAAATTTATTGGGCGTGAGTTAAAAAGTGGAAAACTTGACCTTGATTTAAATTACAATATTGAAAAATCAAACTTAAATGCAAAAAACAACATTGTAATTACTAAAATAGAGTTAGGAAAAGAGATACAAAGTCCTGAAGCTATATCTTTACCTTTAGGAATTGCTATATCTTTACTTGAAGATAAAAATGGAATTATAGATATAAATCTTCCAGTTTCAGGAAATGTTGATGATCCACAATTTTCTATTGGTGCAATATTATGGAAAGCTTTTGTAAATTTAATAACAAAAGCTGTAACAGCTCCATTTTCACTTCTTGGAGCAATGTTTAATTTTAGTGAAGATGAAATAAAAAGTGTAAAATTTGAAATAAAAGAGAGTGAAATAACACCTATTCAAAAAGAGACTTTAGACAAGATTGCTCTAATTTTAGAAAAAAGAGAAGATATAGCTATAAAATTAGTCTCTTCATATAATAAAGAAAAAGAGTCTTCAAAAATAGGAAAAGAGAGAATTTTAAATATAAAAGAGTATTTAATAAAAGAAAAATCAATAAATAAAAAACAAGTTATTTTAGATGAAAAAAGTGAAGAAACTTCGACATCTTCGATTAATTTAAAAATTGAGCAACTAAACTAAATATAATAAAAAGCAAATATTAAGTCTATATAGCTTATATTTATGCTTTGATATTATTGTCAATAATTTAAGTTTATTAAAAAGGAATATTTTTGGATCCCGATATACAGTCCATTCTTATGCTAGTTTTAGCGATATTTTTGGTGTTTTTAAATGGTTTTTTCGTGCTTTCTGAGTTTGCTATTGTTAAAGTTAGAAAAAGTAGATTAGAAGAATTAGTTAAACAAGGAAAATCAGGCGCTTCTTTAGCTCTTAAAATGTCTAACTCACTTGACACATATTTGAGTGCCACTCAATTAGGAATTACATTTTCTTCTCTTGCTTTAGGTTGGATAGGTGAACCAGCTCTTGCTAAGCTTATAGAACCACCTTTTACATATTTTTTTGGTGATAATTCTGTTTTACTTCACACAGTTAGTTTTATAATTGCTTTTACATTAATTACATTTTTACACGTAGTTTTGGGAGAAATTGTTCCAAAATCAGTTGCTATTGCTAAAGCAGAAATAATGTCTTTATATATTGCTAGACCTTTACATATTTTTTGGATAGTTTTTTATCCATTTATTCGATTCTTTGATATTGTTGCTGGATTTGTTGTTAGAAGATTGGGTATTCAACCCGCGACTGCACACGAATTAGCCCATTCAGAAGAAGAAATCAGAATAATTGTTAATGAGAGTTTTAAAGGTGGATATATTGATTCTGTTGAAAGTGAAATTATAAAAAATGCTATTGATTTTTCTGAAACAGTAGCAAAAGAGATTATGACACCAAGAAAAGATATGATTTGTATAAACTCTGAAAAATCTTTTGAAGAAAATTTAGAAAGAATAATTTCTACTAGATTTACAAGATATCCATACTGTCATGGTGGAAAAGACAATATCACAGGTATGATTCATACTAGAGATTTATTAAATGATGCCTTAGATGGAAAGAAAATTGATATATCTAAATTTGTAAGACCAATTATCATGGTTCCAGAAAATACTTCTATTTCTAAGATTTTAACAAGAATGAATAAAAGCAGAATTCATATTGCTTTAGTTATTGATGAATATGGTGGAACTTCTGGATTATTAACAATGGATGATATTTTAGAAGAGATTATTGGTGAAACAACTGATGAACATGATCCTAAACAAGAAACTATTAAAAAAATAGATGAAAATACTTATGAATTTGATGGAATGGTTAATATAGAAAAAGTTGAAGAGATACTAAATATTACATTCGATGAAACAGAACTGTCTGTAACTATTGGAGGAAGAATATTTCATTTAATTGGTAGATTACCAATAGTTGGAGATGTTGTTGAAGACAAAGAGTGCACTTATAAAATCTTAGAACTACAAAATAACCGTATTAAAAAAATATTATGTACAAAAAGAATAGAAGAAGATGCAAACGAGGAGACTAGAGTTTAATTACTTTAGCTCCAAAACCTCCACTACTTGGATGAGCATCTTCAAACCCTTTTACTCTTGGATGCTTTTTCAAAAACTCTTTTACTGCAAATGCTAATTTTCCAGTTCCAATTCCATGATAAACTAAAACTTCTTCAAAACCAGCTAATAGTGCATCACTTAAAAACTTATCAAGATTTTCAATAGCTTCATCTGCTCTTTGACCATGAAGATCTAGTTTAATACTTCCAGTTTCAGGTTTAGAAATAGTAACTGTTGCTTTTTTTGTTGGAATTTTTGGAGGTGGATTTCCACTTCTACTTAAATCACTTAAATTAACTTGAACTTTCATTCCCATATCATTTTCAATAAATGCTTTACTTCCTTTTATAGAAACAATAGCCCCTTTTGTATTTCTGTATTTTACTCTGTCACCTACTTTAAATTCTACAACTTCTTGAACTTTTTCAACTTTTATCTCTTTTGCCATTTTGTGTGAAATATTTAAATGTTGATGTGATTCTTGTACAAGTTTTGCTTTAATGGCTTTTTTTGCTTCATCTCTTGCTTCACTATACTCTTTATGAAGTTTTGATTTTTCTGAATAGATGTGTTCATCAAGTTTTTCTTTTTGCTCTTTTAAATTATTTGTAACTCTTTTCATATTTGCTATTTCTTCATCTAAAGTTGCTATTTTTTGTCTATACTCTCTTTCTAAAGAACTACTTCTTTCAATTAGTTCATTTAATTTATCTTTATCTTCACCATAAACTTCTTTTGCTCTTTTTACAACATTTAAAGGTATTCCATATCTTAAAGCAGTTTCAAAAGCATAAGATCTACCTATTGTTCCTTGTAAAAATTCATAAGTTGGCTTTTGATTCTCTTGATCATAAAGTGCTGCAATTAATTCTACATTATCATTTGAAGCCATAAGTGCAGCTAATCTTTTATGGTGAGTTGTAATAATCACTTTTATATCTCTTTGAATTAAATCTTCAATCATAACTTTAAATAAACTAGCAGCTTCATCTGAATCAGTTCCTAGTTCTATTTCATCAACTCCAACAATTGCATTTTTTGAACCAAAAAGTTTTGAAAATTCAACCATACGACCAGCAAATGTGGAAATATCATTTTTTACACTTTGTGGGTCATCTAAAACTGCATTTATAAATTTAAAATTACTAATAACTGTATTTTGATGAGCTTTATAGGGTAAAAGATATTTTGAAAGGAAAACTGCACTTAAAATTGATTTTAACATCATAGTTTTTCCCCCAGCATTTACTCCTGTTATCATAACTACATTTTTTGTAAAATCAATAGATATAGGTTTTGGATTATGAAGTGCTGGATGACAAAAATCTACAAGTCTATTTTCCTCATTTTTTGAAGGTAATACAAAAATTTTATCACCTATTTTTGCAAAAAATAGTCTTGCTTGATAGTGATCAAATCTATCAAACTCTTTATTTATAAATTTTAGAAACAATAAGTTTTTTTCAAAAATTGAAGAAATTTCTCTACAAAGTTTAAATAAAATCTCTTCTTGTTTATTTTTTAAATCACTCTCTTTTTGTTTTAATTCACTAATACTATGAGGTACAACATAAAAAAATCCAGAGTTTGATCTATCAATTACACTTCCACTAAGTACATGGTTAAATCCACCTCGAACAAGTAAAGCTTCTTCTCCATTTACTAAATGAACTTGCATATCAACTAAATATGGTCTTATTTTTGATGAATTTACAATTTTATAAAGGCTTTGTTTTATATTTTCTTTATTTTTTGAAATAGCATATTTTATATTGTCAAAATCTTCATCAACACCATCTTTTAAATTTGCTTTTTCATCAAAATAATCAGCAATTTTTGTAATATCAGAAGGAATAACTATTTTTTCAATCCATTCAAGTAATTTTCCTTCAAAATTAAATCTTTTTAGGTATCTAAAATACTCTACAATTTTTATAAATTCAAATATTTCATAAATTTTTAAAGTACCTTGTTTTTGAATATGCATTAAAGCTGAATCAAGATTTTCAACTTTTGGTGGCGCTTTAAAATCAAATTTTGATAGTTCATTGATAAGTTTATGGTGAATATTTATATCACCTTCTAAAATAATAGATTTATTTCTAGCAAAAAGCTTAGAAAAATTATCTATATAATCATTTAAGTCTAGTTTTTTTATTAAATTTTCCATGAGGGATTATATCTTAAAGGGCTTGATATTTTTATGAAAAAGAGTTTTATAAACTCTTTTTGAAAGTTAGTAAGTAAGAAGATAAAATATCTATTACATCAAGATAGTCTTGAATATTCCCACTTGCTTTTGCAGATAAAATAGCACCTTCAAGTGTTGAAGCTACATATAAAGCAAGTTTTGTTGTATCACACTCTTTCATCTCTTTTTTTTCAATAGCTTTATCTAAAATATCTTTTATATTTTGTCTAAATGCTTGATATATATGTTCCATCAAAACTTTAAAATCTTCATCAATATTTGACATCTCTTGAATAACATTTGCTATTGGACAACCTTTTTTAAAATCCCTTTTTGTAGTATCTTTTATACTTTCAATAAAAGCTTCTAAATGATTTTCTTTCAAGTTTAAAATCGAAGCATATCTTTCTAAAAATCTTTCATGAATTTTCTCTTTTATTGAAATCATTGCCATATCTTTTTTATTCTCAAAAAAATGATACATAGAACCTTTATGTACTTTCGCATTTTTTAAAATATTCGTTAAAGAAGCACCTTGATAACCTTTTGTATAGATTTCATCAAATGTGCAGTTTATTAAATCATTTCTTGTATTTTTTTCCATTTTAGATTGTATCATTTTTAAGCTTGACAGATAAGTCAAATTATATTAATATTTTACTTGACTATTTAGTCAAGTATTTAGGGGGATAAATATGCAAAAAAATATAATCATAGATGAAACAGAGATTTTTTATACGATTGAAGGTGTTGGAGAAGTTGTAATTTTACTTCATGGTTGGCCTCAAACTTCATATATGTGGAGAAAAATCATTCCAAATTTATCAAAAAATTTTAAAGTTATAACGCTAGATTTACCAGGACTTGGAAATAGCAGTGATACAAAAACTTATGATACAAAAAATATAGCAACAATTTTAAATAAGTTTATAAAAAATTTGAAAATAGAAAAATTTCATCTAGTTGGACATGATATTGGAAGTTGGGTTGCTGCAAGTTATTGTATATATTTTAAAGAGACTTTAAAAAGTTTAACTATTCTTGATGCAGGAATTCCTGGACTTATACCTGATGAACTTTTTTGTTTAGCAAATGCAAATAAAATCTGGCAATTTTTCTTTCATTCAATAGATGAAATACCAGAGTTTTTAGTTAAAGATAAAGAAAAAGAGTATATTTCTTGGTATTTTAATAAAAAATCATATATAAAAGATGCTATCAATGAAAAAGATATACAAAACTATTATTTAGCATATAAAAATAAGATGAAGAACGGTTTTGAATATTATCGATATTTTGAGCAAAGTGCAGAACAAAATAGAATCTTAACTTCAAAATTAGATATAAAAATTTTAGCTATTGGTGGAGAATTTGCACTAAAAGAACAAGTTGGAATAGCTATGGGAAAAATATCAAATAGTGTTACAACTAAAGTTATAAAAAACTGTGGACACTATATAGCGGAAGAACAACCTGAAGAGTTAACTCAAATTTTGATAGATTGGTTTAAACAATAAAGCTTTTAAGCTTTATTGTTTTATTTTAGTTTGGTTGTTTAAAGATAGATATTTGAGAAGCTGTTTTAGTATATTTTTCAATATTAACTAAAGTTGTATTTGGGCTATTTCCATTTGCCAATTTTGATGTTGGCATATCTTTTGTCAGAACATTTACATTTCCGTTTAGACATAATGTACCTATTTCTCCTCTAACCTCTGGGTCATACCAAGCACCCTCTTCTACCCTTACAACACCTTGTTTTATATCATCAGTTACAACAGCACCTGCTAAAATCTGACCTCTTTTATTGTAAACTCTTACAATATCTCCATTTTTTATACCTTTTGCTTTAGCATCTTTTGTATTTATAAAAATTGGCTCTCTATTTGCAACAGCATACTCTTTTCTCAAGCTTGTATTATTTAACTGAGAGTGTAATCTATGTTCAGGATGTGAAGTTATAAGTGCAAATTGTGCTGTTTTATTTTTCATACCTAACCATTCATCAGGCTCAAACCAAGTCGGATGAGCTTTACAATCATCATAATTCATACTTTCAATAGTTTTAGAGTAAATCTCAATTTTTCCTGATGGTGTTCCAAGTGGATTTAAAATAGGATCTTCTCTAAAATCTGCATATCTTACAAACTGAGTATTTTCATAAGGAGCTTCAAAAGTTACAGGTTTATTATCATCCCAAAATTTTTTGAATTCTGGCATTTCAATATTCATTTTTTTTGCTTGTTCATAAGCTTTATTATAAAACTCTTCTATCCATTGCATTTCAGTTTTATTTTGTGTAAAATCATTGAATACACCAAATTCTTTTGCTAAATCACTTAAGATTTCATAATCATCTCTTGCTTCATTTTGTTTTGTTACAGCTTGTTTCATAGGAACAATATTTAGATTAGAGTAATCTCCTGTCATAGTAATATCATTTCTTTCATAACTTGTAGTTATTGGCATAACAATATCTGCCATTCTAGCTGTTGGTGTCCAAAATAGTTCATTTACAACAATTGTTCTTGGTTTTTGCCAAGCTTTGATTAAAATATTTGTGTCTTGATGGTGAGCAAATGGATTTCCACCAACCCAATAAATAAAATCAATATCTGGATAAGTTATCTCTTTTCCATTAAAAGCTATTTTTTTACCAGGATTTAAAAGTGCATCAGCAATTCTTGCAACTGGAAAAGAGAATTTTGCTGATTTTTCCAACCATGAAGCTCCACCTGTATATTTTGCAGGATTTATATTTGAAGTTATTCCACCAATAGTTGCATTTTTAGTTGTAGGAACACCTCCATTTGCATAGTGATAAGAGAATCCAAAACCACCACCTGGAAGTCCAATTTGTCCTAAAATAGAAGCAAAAGTTACAAGCATCCAGTGAGGTTGTTCTCCGTATTGTGCTCTTTGGATTCCCCAACCTGCCATAATCATAGTTCTATTTTCATACATTAAATTTGCTAATTCTTTGATAGTCTTTTCATCAATTCCACATATTTTTGATGCCCATTTTACATCTTTTACAACTTTATCTTCTTTACCATATAAGTAATCTTTGAATTTGTCAAATCCTTCAGTATAGTTATCTAAAAAATCTTTATCATATTTATTTGATTGCAGTAAATGGTATGCCATTCCCATCAACATAGCAACATCTGTTCCAGGAACTAAAGATATCCATTGTGCATTTAAGTATGTACAAGTTTCAGTTTTTGCTGGGTCTATACAAATAATCTTTTTACCAGATTTTTTCAACTCTTCAAGATATTTAAATCCATGTTCATCAGATGAAGTCCAAGATATTTTTAGTGTTCTCATTGGATTTGCACCCCAAATAACAACAACTTTTGAGTGTTCTAAAACAATTGGCCAAGAAGTTTGTTGTTCATAAACTTCAATAGTTCCTAAAACATGAGGCATAATAACTTGCGCAGCTCCTGTTGAATAATCTCCAACTGTTCCTGTAAATCCTCCTATGCAATTCATGAATCTATGCAATAATATTCTTGAATTATGCATATTTCCACTACTTTTCCAGCCATAACTTCCTGCAAAGATACCTTGTGCACCTCTTTCATCTCTTGTTTTTTTAAGTTCATTTGCTATTAGTTTTATAGCTTTTTCATAAGGAACTCTTACCCATTCATCTTTACCTCTTAAATTAGGTTTTGGATTATCAGGATTTTCTAAATAAGATTTTCTAACCATTGGATATTTTATTCTATCTTCTGCATAAACTAAATCTTGAGTATAGTGTTGTAAAGAGTTGAAATAATCAGATGTTTTTTGATAAGGCTCAGATTTTATAACTTTTCCATCTTTAATAGTAAGTTTTAGCATACCCCAGTGAGCGGCAGTTAAGATTTCACCATTTTCAATTAAAGTTGTAGAAAAACTTGAAATTGTTGCAGCTAATAGTTGTCCTCTACTTGCAATTGCATCAATAAATGGAACCGTTGCAAATAGTGCTGCAACTTTTAAGAAATTTCTTCTTTTTGTGTCTATTTTTTTCATTTTTCTTCCCCTTTTATATCTTTAGCGTGTTTTTGCAAATATTGAACAACTAAATAATTTTGCTCTTTTGTCATAGCTGTTCTACTTAACATAGATTTTATTATACTAGGCCATTGGTTTGCTGTATATTCATCTATTGGGTGCGCTTGATGGCACATACTACAACTATCTTTATAGATTTTTTCTGCTTCAGTATATAAAGAGTTTATATCTTTTGTTAAATTATCATCATTTGTAAAAGCTGTTAGTTCTACTTTTTTCCAAACATTTCCTTCTTCATCTTTGTTTGTTGAGATAGTTTTTATTTCAAAATTATTTTCTTTTGTAAGACCAGCTATTAAAATCCTATTCTTTTGATTAAAATAGATTGCATTTGAAACATCTTCTTTCATGTAACCTTGAACTTGAATTTTGATTTTCCCGTCTTTTTTTTCTAAAACAGTTATCTCTGAAGTTGGAAGTAGTCTTCCTTTAGCAGTATTGTTATCTATATTTTCATATAGATTTTTAACAGAACTTGTGTACATAAGTTCATTAGCACATAATATTGAACTTAAAAATATTAAACTTGGTAATATTACTTTTTTCATTATTGTTATCCCTTTTTTTTAATTCTTTTAATGAAATAATTTTTTATAAACCCAAACCTCCCTCATATATAAGTAAATCAACAGATATTTAATTAAAAATAATCCTCCAAAACAATTATACTACCAGCAGAAATATACAAAGCTTAAAATATTTATATTTATAGTATAGAAATGTAAATTTCTACTTCATCTTCATTTTCGTATTTTTCAAAATCAAAGTTATATGCTCTTTCATATTCACAATTTTCACTAGCAAAATAATCCCAAACATCATACCAAGTATCTATTACAACATCTGGAAATTCACCTTTTTTTGAAAAAACCAAATACTTGTCTTTTTCTATTGTTATAGCATTTTTAGGTTTTGTAACTTCAACTCCAATTGTGTAATCATAATCAGAATTTACATCTTTTTCATATTTATTGTAAACTCCATACATTGCAAAGTTGTTTGATTTATTAAAAGTTTTACTTTCAATACTTTCATCTATATATCTTTGCCAAAGTTGAGGAATTTGTGCTGTTTCTTCATTTAATTCCGTTACATTATTTGTTCTTACTGTTATTCCTGCAACATAAAATTTTTCTAAATATTTTACTTTCATCTTTTCTCTTTATTATTTTATTTTTAGGACTGTATCTTATAATAAAATCTTTTTGTATCTGATTTACTTAATTATTTAACTAAATATTCATCAATATTTATTATGTCAATTTGTTCTAATTTTAAATATTTATTCACATATTTTCTAAAAATCTCACTTTTTAAAAAATAATTGAATATATCTTTATCTATATACTTTTTTTCAACTATCTTGTGAAATATTTTTAAAATATCACTTAATTTCTTTGAATTATTAGATGAAATTAATATTTCAAAAATTGTGAAATATTCTGATTTTATTTTAGAGTTCATTTTTTCCTTTTATAGGATATATATATCGTTGAATAAATCATATCAAAGAGTATATTATCAACAACTTAAATATATATATCGTTAGGAAATATAAAATGAATGATTTGGAATTAGAAAATTATGGTGAGAAAATCTTGGATATTGTTTCATTAAATGTAAAAAAGTATAGAGAACAAAAAGGTCTAACTCAAATGCAACTAGCTTTAGAAATAGGTATGAGCGGTGGCGCGTATCTTGGTCGAGCAGAAATTAGAAAAAATAAACATCATTTTAATATCAAACATCTTGCAAAAATTGCTAAAGTTTTAGATGTTGATATTAAAAAGTTTTTTGAAGAATAATGTAATATAAATTCAACTATTTTTGCTTGTAAATCCTAAAATATAACCATTTATATCTTTTATATAAAACTCTTTTTGTCCGTACCAAGTAGTTTCGATTTCTTTATAGATAGTTACTTTATCTTTTATTTTTAAATATAATTGATCTACATTTTCAACTTCGATATACATAGTCAAAGAAGCGCCAAGATTTTGAAAAAATTCTCCTACATCTTCTTTTAAACTTTCTATACTTTGAAGCATTAAAGAAACATTATCTTTATGTATCATCGCCCAAACATAGTTTAACTCTTCTTTGATTTGTGTATCAAAAATAGTTTTTGATTCATCAACTAGCATTTGTACTTCAAAATCAAAGTTTTCTTTGTAATACTTTATAGTTTCTTTTATATTTTTAACAGCTAGATTTAATGTTATTGCTTTCAATTTGTTTCTCCTAATCTTTCTCTTTTTTTTATTTCTTCTAATGCAATTAAAATATTTTCTTTTATCTCTTTTTCTAAATTATAGGAACTTAATTTATATTTGTTATCTTTTAAATAATTATCTATTTTGTTTAATAACTCTTCCAAAAACTTTTTCTCACATAACAATTCATTTTTTCCCAAAATATATCTATCTTTTATAGTACCACCCAAATAATACATTGTTGTACCATTTGTTTTTAAAAGTGCATTAAAAAAATCATCAACTTCTATATATTCTAGAATTGGTCTATTTTTATAATCAAATTTATAAATATTATTATAACCTTCTAATAAATTAAAAATACTTTTCCCATCTTTTTTTTCAATATACTCAATAATTAGTTTCGTATCATCTTTTAATGTTTCAAGCTCTTTTTCTTTTAAAAAACTATTAATAAAATCAGATATTATATTAAAATTCTCACCTTCAAAATATCCTATATTATAGTAATGTTTATCAGTAAACAATCTATCATTATTAGAATAAATATCTTTAAAGTTAAAAATACCTTTATCAAATAAATGTTGAAAGTTCTTTTTAGTTAAATCAGTTAACTTTTCCAATTTAACATCTAGTAAAGAGTTTTCTTGAAAAAATAGTAGCATTGATGCAATAAGTTTAAATTGTTTATACTCTTTATAATTATTTTTACAAAATTCTTTATATACATCTTCTAATAATTCTTCGAACTCTTTATCTTCTAAATTGTAATAACTTGACAGTTTTTTCCAAGATGGTGTACTTTCATCAAAATAATATTTACTATTTTTTAGTTCTAAATTTATATCTTCTTTTTTAATATTTGAATTTAATAAAATTTCTTTCCATAAATCAAAAGAAATAATTACACTATAGTTATCACTAAAATGATATTTATTTAAATAAATTTTATATTTTGTTTCTTTTGCTTCTTCTCTTTTCTCATTATTAAGAAGTAAAGAATAATACTCTTCACTAAATTTTTTTAAATCTAAAATATCATTATTTCCTTGCCTAATTTCAAATGAAAATAGAAAAAACCAATATAAAATATCTTTTATCAACTCTTCTTTTGCTTGATGATTTACTAACACTTCATCATAAAGTCTTTCAAAATCAAGTAAAGTTTGTCTTAAAGCTCTTAGATTATTTGATTGAGATTTTTCAAAAAGTTCTAATATATTTACTTTTTCTTTTTTTAAAATATTTTCATTTATTTTATTTTCATTTTCTAATTCACCTAAAAAAGTATCATAAGCAGAATTAGCATCTGAAATAAATTCAAAAGTTTTTCCAATAAGCTTTTCTTTTATTTGAGTATATTTCTCTGTTTTTTCAAGTTCTTCTTCATTTGCAATAAGTATTACTTTATAAGATTGATGTTCAACAAAATTATTAATATATCCCAATACATCTGATAAACTCATATTTGTACGTTCTAAATCATCAAAAATAAATATAAGCTCATATTTTAATTTGTTTATAATTTTTTCGATAGGGATATCTTTTGCTGATAAATTTAACTTTTTACCAAATGAATCTAAAGATTTAGCCACTAAAGAAAAACTATTGTTAAAAAAGGTATCTTCATTAATATTTATAAGATTAAATAATATTTTATAATTTATCTCAGATATGTCTTTTAATCCAAACAAGCTAATTTTTATAAATTTTATTTTATTTTGAGTACGTTTATTAACAAATTTATTTATAAAATGTGTTTTTCCACTTCCCCATTTTCCTTTTAGAAAAACTGCATATTGAGGATTTGATAATCCAATATAATAATTTAAAAATTGTGATATATGTTTATTTTGCATTTTGATTATTTTCTTTCGCAAACTCAATAGCATTTGAAACAGCTTTTTTTGCTTGTGGTGAGTTTTTCCAACAACTACTTCCTAAAATATCTGAAACGATATCTGTTATCTCTTCTACACTACTAAGTGAGAGTTTTTCTAAAGAGTCAATTCCTATTTGTTCAAATCTTTTTACAACAGTTTCACCTACAAATTTTACTTTTAAAAGTTCTTCTTTTTCTTCTTTTGAAAATGCCATATTTTATCCTTTAAAAATCATTTATATAACTTGTATAATTTTCCATTTTTTATATTGAAATCATCATTGCACTTATAACCCAACTTTTTTAACAGTCCAATCAATACTTTTAAATACAATCCATGAGATATTATTAAAATAGTTTCATTTTTTTCATTTTCTATTTTAGATACAAATTTCATTGCTCTATTTTTTGTATCTTTTTTGGTTTCATTTTTAGTAAAGTTAAAAAACCAAAGTATTCTTGATATAACTAACCAAAAAGATTTTGAGAATCTTAGTTTCGTTTTAGTAAAAGCAAAAGCTTCAACTTCAACTAACAAATCACTTATTTCATAATCAAGTTTTAAATGATTTACTGTTTTGATAGCTCTATTTTGTGAACTAACATAAATTTTATCAAGTTTTGGTAGATTTAGGTTTAAATATTCTAAATCAAAATTATCATACTCTTCTATCCAATGTGTAAATTCATTTGAATTTAATCTTTTATTTGTACTGTCTTTTACTTTGAAATGCCGAATTATATAAATAGTTTTCATAGTTACTATTTATTTTTCCGATAAAAATGGAACATCAGGAAAAACATCTATCATTTCATCATAAGTTTTATTTTTTTTCAAAGCTTCAATTACAACATCTAAAGGTTTAGAATAAATATCTGGTAAATCAAACTCATTTTTTTCTAGTTTAAAAGCAAGTTGTTCCAAAGGTGGAGTAAACTGCGCATTTACACCTTTTTTATTTCCTCTTGCATCAACTTTATACCAACCAAATTCTTTTAGATAAATTGCATTTAATCCATGTAAACAATAAATATCTTTTTTATATTCACTACAAGATAATCTTTGATAACAAAATCCTGTAGGAATACCATTTGCTCTTAAAAGTGCAGCCAAAAGATGAGATTTTGCATAACACCAACCAGTTTTATATTTCAAAACATCACTTGCTTTATAAGTTGTAATTTCATCTTTAAAATCACCGCTATGATGAATATTATCTCGTACATACAAAAAACAGTTTTTTGCTATTTCTTCATCACTTTTACAATCTTTTGCCAATTCTTGTGCAAGACCAAAAAGCTCTTCATTTTTAAAGTCAATTATTTCACTATCTTCTAAAAACTCTTTCATTTTAAACTCTCAAACTCTTTTCTTAGTATTTTATTAATAGATTTTAAAAATATTCTTTTCTATTAGATTTCAAAGATTCTAACAAGTATTTACTAAATAAATCACTTTTATATAAGAAACTATTAGTTAGAATTTCACAAATTTATTTTCTCAGGGCAAGGTGAAATTCCTTACTGGTGGTAACTATTTTATAGAAGTCCACGAGCGCCTTATATTTTATAAGGGTCAAGCAGATTTGGTGAGAATCCAAAACCAACAGTCATAGTCTGGATGAAAGAGAAGATTAAACTTTATTATTTGTTAAAAAAATTAGGTTTATTGCCCTGATTCAATAAGTTTACTTTATAAAAAAGGAAAACTATGAATCAACAAAAAAATATTGGAAATGCTATAAAAGCACTTCAAAATGGAACTGGTATTATCATCACTGATGATAAAAATAGAGAAAACGAAGCTGATATTATCTTTCATGCAAATACAATTACCGAAAAACAAATGGCTCTACTTATAAGAGAATGTAGTGGTATTGTATGTTTATGTTTAACACCACAAAAGGTAAAAGAGTTAAATCTTCCTATGATGGTTCAATCAAATCATTCTAAATTTCAAACACCTTTTACAATTTCAATTGAAGCGAAAGAAGATATATCTACTGGCGTTAGTGCAAAAGATAGAGTTACAACTATAAAATCAGCTTTAAGAAAAGATGGTATAAATCATATAATTTCCCCAGGACATATTTTTCCATTATGTGCAAAAAATGGAGGAGTTTTAGAAAGAAATGGTCATACAGAAGCTAGTGTTGATATGATGAAAATATCAAACTTAGAACCAAATGCAGTTTTATGTGAAATAACAAATGAAGATGGTTCTATGGCAAAAGGTGAAGAAATTATAAATTTTGCTAAAAAATATTCAATGCCAATTATAAGTATAGAAGAGATTATAAAATATCGACTAAATAGTGAGAAATAAGAAGTTTAAAACTTCTTATTTTTTCGGTCTAAAAGCTTTTATAACTTCTTCTTTTGTTTCTAAATAAGGACCTTCCATCAAATCTATACAATAAGGAATCGCAGGGAAAACTGCATCTAAACACTCTCTTATAGATTTTGGTTTACCAGGAAGATTTACTATTAAAGAGTTTTTTCTAAGCCCTGCTGTTTGGCGAGATAAAATTGCTGTTGGAACGTATTGTAAACTAACACTTCTCATTAATTCTCCAAAACCTGGCATCATTCTATCACACACAGCTTCAGTAGCTTCTGGAGTTACATCTCTTAATGCAGGACCAGTTCCTCCTGTTGTTACAACTAAACAACATTTTTCATCATCAACTAACTCTTTTAAAGTATTTTCAATTGTAGTTTTATCATCTTCAATACATCTATAAATTGGTTCCCAAGATGAAAGCAAATAATCATTTAAAGTATCTATTATTGCACGTCCTGATAAATCTTCATATATTCCAGCACTTGCTCTATCACTTGTTGTTACAATTCCAATTTTTGCTATTTTTTCACTCATAATAAATGTCCTTTATCTTTGAAGTAATAAACAGTTGCATAACTTTTAAAAAAATCTTTTGCTTTTAAAGCATCGATTATTTTATCCTCTGCTCCTAAATAAACTTCTATTTTTACACCTTTTTCTAAAACTTTTTGAAGTTTTTCTTCTTTCCATACATAAGTTAAAAGTTCTTCTAACTCTTCTTTTGAGCCTTTTTTAAAATAGTTTGAAATATCTTTATTTGAAGGATAAATTACATTTTTTAAAAAGTTTTCTATATAAGAATCTTCATCTTTTTTAAAATACATAAGTTGAGTTCTTTTGAATTTTTCATCAAAATTTTGAAAAAAAGCAGGAGAAAAAAGTTGAATTTTATCAACTCTAAAAGAAGAGTTTAAAACATACTCAAAAGCTTTTATCGCTCCATAAGAAAACCCAGCAACTGTAAAATCATTTTGAATCAAATAATCATCAAAAAGTTCACATTCATTTTCAAAACAAAAACCACTAAAAAAGTTTTTACAAATCTTCAAGAGTAATTACCTCATTTTTAAGCATAATCTCTTTTAATCTATTTATTTCATCAACATTTTGAGATAATTCTGTTCTTAAATTTTCTTTTATATCTTCTAATAAACTATCAATATTTGTTGCCATTTTGTATTTAGTTACAATATCACTTGCTAAATTATAAGATCTTTGTAAATCTTCACTATTTACAGCAAATTTCTCTTTTTTTATAACTTCAAGTCCTATAAATCCTGCTAAATCTCTTTTTATATTTTCCACTAATTCAGTATAAGATGGATAAGTAGAGTTTAACTTTGAAACACTCTCATCTAAAAGTGCTACTTTTGTTTTTGAAATATATGCTTTACTTGCTTGATATATTGCTAAAATCTCTTTTTGTTCATCATCAAGAATTTTTATCTGTTTTTTTCCAAACTCTAATTTATTTTTAGCTACTTCAATATCTTTATAATCTAAATTCTTTTTATAAGATTTAATCATATTTAATAAAGCTTCATTTATAAGCGTAGCAAGAGCAGCTGAACTAAATCCTGCTGTTTCATTTACCAATTTTTCAATATCAATTTTATGATTAATATCTTTTAAATAAAGTTCTAAAATATTTTTTCTATCTTCAATATTTGGAAGACCTACATAAACTCGTCTATCAAATCGCCCTGCTCTTAAAAGTGCATCATCTAAAACTTCTATTTTATTTGTTGCAGCAATAACTATAACTCCACTTTCACCATCAAATCCATCCATTTGAGTTAAAAGCTCATTTAATGTTGCTTCTCTTTCATCATTTGATTTTCCACTTCGCATTTTTCCAACAGCATCAATTTCATCAATAAAAACAATTGACGGTGCACTTTGTTTAGCTTTTGCAAAAAGTTCTCTTACTTTTTTTGCACCCATTCCAACATAAATATGTACAAAACTAGCACCACTTTGATAAAAAAATGGAACATCAGCTTCACCAGCAACTGCTCGTGCAATTAATGTTTTTCCAACTCCTGGAGGTCCTACTAAAAGAACACCTTTTGGAAGTTTTACTCCATATTTTAGATATTTATTTGGATTGTTTAAAAAATCAACTATCTCTTCAAGTTCTTCTTTTATCTCTTTTATCCCCGCAACATCTTTAAATGTAACATTTGAAGTAACTGCTTGAATATTTGAATCTAAATCATCGCTACTTAAAGCTTTTGTTCTACTTTTTTCAACTTCAGCATCAAAAGCATTATTTTTTTTATTTTTATTAAAATATGCTCTTATTTTATCCTGTTTTATTTTTATTACAAAAGATAAAAATAGAAGCACAAAAAGGAAAATAATCCCTATATAATAAGAACTTCCTTTTATATTTACGCTACCTTTATACATTGTATAACCAAATAATACAAGCAGTACAACTGCTGAAATAATCATAAGTTTTAAGTTTTTATCTATATTTTTTTTATTATTTGAATCTTGTGACATTTTTATCAGCCTTTACTTCATAATCATTTATATAAACCCAATCACCAACTAAATCAGCTGTTGAATCAATCTCAATTTGATTAAAAAATTGGTCAAGTCCTATATATTTTCCATTTTTTTCTTGTTCTACTAAAACTTCTAAAATTTTTTTATTTTCTTTTCTAAAATTATAATTTTTTTGTTCTATTATGTTAATAAGTTCATTATATCTTACTTTTGCTATATCACCTTTTATTTGAGGTTTCATTGTAGCACTTGGTGTTCCATCTCTTTTTGAATAAGTAAATGCGTGAACATGAGTCAAAGGAAATCTATGCAGATTTTCCATAGCTTCTTTCCATAATGCTTCAGTTTCACCAGGATGTCCAACTATAAAATCTGTTCCCAAAGCATAACCATTTTCTCTTAAAAACTCAAAAAGTTCTAAATCACTTAAAACTTTATTTCTTCTATTCATAATCTTTAACATCTCTTTTGAAGTGTGTTGCAGTGCAATATGAAGATGTTTTGCCATGAAAGGTTCATTTATTATCTCTTTAAACTCATCATCAATTTGAATAGGTTCTATACTTCCCATTCTTATTCTTCTAACACCTTTTATAAGTGACATTTTTTTAAGAAGTTTTGCTAAAGAAGTATGTTGTTTTTTACCATAACTTCCAACATTTGTTCCTGTTAGAATAAACTCACCAAAACCGTTTGTTGCTAAAGTTGTAACTTGCTCTAAGATTTTATCTTCACTATAACTTCTTGCATCTCCACGTACATAAGGAATAATACAATATGAACATCTAAAGTCACAGCCTTCTTGAATTTTGATAAATGCTCTACTTTTTCCTACAAACTCTTCAACTATTGTTTTATCAATATGAGTTAAATCCCCTGCTTCAAAAAATCTTTCTTCATTTAAAAGTAAATCATTAATATTTTCTTTTTGTGAATGCCCAAATAATGAATCAACTTTATTCTCTTTAAAAAGTGTTTCACCTTTTGTCCAAACTCCACATCCAGTAAATATTACTCTTGGATTTTGTGGAAGTTTTTTTAATGAATTTATATAAGTTCTTGCTGTGCTATCTGCACTATTAGTAACTGTGCAAGAGTTTATTACAACTATATTTGCTTCGTTTTCATCTAAAGTTACTTCAAAATCTTTTAAATTGCTCATCATAACTTGTGTATCAAAAACATTTGTTCGACAACCAAAAGTTTTAAAATATACTTTTGGTCTATTTTGTGAAAAATTCATAATCTATCTTTTTGTTATGATATCTTCCAAATCTTGTGGAACAGTTCTTCTTTCTCTTGAAGGTCCATAAGCATTTTGAGTATCATTTATATTAATTTGTTGAGTTGGATAAGCAATATGAATATCATCTTCTTTCATAAAAGCATCAAGAATTTCTGGGCTTATTGTACTTCTTAAAACTAGTGCAGCATAAGAGTTTGTCAAATACCAAGAAGATATAACAATACCATGAGGTTCAATAAGAGTAAATACTCTTGGTTCTACTCCTGTTGCACGTAATTGATATTTATTTCTCATTTTAGATAGTTGCTTTCTTGTAATATCACTATAACCTTTTGAATAATGTTTTAAAATCTCTCTAGCTATTTTTTGAGCTTTTTTATAGTTTGAATCAAATGTAATAGTAATATCTATCCCATCCCAAACTGTTCTTAGTTCTGAATGTGTATAATTTGCTATAAGTTCTGAAAAGATGTAGTTATTTGGAACAAAATATATTCTTCCTGCTCTTCTGTTTTTAGTATAACTAATCATAGTAACATCTTCTCTGATAGTTATTTTAAATAAAGATATATCTAAAACATCTCCAACAGTTTCAACTCCACCTTTAGTTACTCTTATTCTATCTCCAACTTGAATAAATCCAGAAGTTACGATAACCATCCAACCAAAAATTGACATAAACCAATCTTTTAAAGCAATAGCAATACCAGCTGATGCAAATCCAAGGATAGTTACAAGATATGATACATTATCGATATAAGAAAATAAAACAACCATCACAATCAAAAATACTAAACTGAAATTGATTATTTTATTTATCATATAAAAATTTTCATTTTGAGAAAAATATTTTCTAAGTGTCAATTTAACCAAAAATGAAATAATCGATAAAATAATTATAATCACTAAAATAGTAAACATTTTTTGAACTTGTTGAGAAACTTGATTTTTTATCTCTAAAATAATTTGTTCAATTTTTCTCGTATAAACTTCTTCTGTTGTATCAACAATATCTAAAACTATTGTAAAATCTTTTTTTTGTTTATCTAAAAAAGTAATTTTATCTTTATACTCTAATTTTGGATCAAGATTAAAAAGTTCCAAATAAGTTACTAATTCATCTTCTAAAGTTGAAGAAAGAGTTTGTATCTCAGATTCTAATGATTTAAATTGCTTTTTATTGTTTTCTAATTTTTTAATATTAGATAAAGCATTTATTATTCCAAAAGGATTTGTTATATTTTCATATTTTTCAATTTCTGGAGGGTTTATAAGTCCACCAATTGGAGAACCTTTATATTCAGCTATTAATTCTAATTCGTTTTCTTTTACTCTTATTTTATTATGTAATTGATATTCTTGTTCTTCAGATAAACCGCTTTTTGATTTTAAACTGTTTTTTAAACTATCTAATTCATTTACAATTTTTCCATATGATAAATAATTTGAATATCTTTTCAATAATATATTATCTTTTAGTGACGTCTCAATCTTGGCAATTTTTTCAAGTAATATGTTTATTTCAACCATATTTTCAATATCTACTTGATTTGCATTTAATTGATCTTGTTTTTGCTCTTCTTTTTCTTTTTTAAGAGCAATATCTTTTTCTTGTTTAATTTGTTGTTTGATTTTTTTAACTTCTGCTTTATCTTGCGCATCTAAAACATTATCATTTTCAGCCGCAAAAGAGAAAGAAAAAAGTACAACTACTAATAAAATTCCTAATTTTTTAATCAATTTAAAAACCTTTTAAAACTTCAATAACATCATTTTTTGTAACTTCATTAGTGATTTTACAATCACCAATACCAACTGATAAAATAAACTTGATTTTATTATCCAATGACTTTTTATCTAAGAAAAAATGCTCATAAAAATCTTCTACATTTTTTATTTTATAAGTTGTTGGAATATCATAAGTTTCAAGTAAATTTTTAACTCTTAATTCTTCATCTTTACTCATAAATCCTAGTTTAACTGCAAGTGCATTTGCCATACACATTCCAATTCCTACTGCTTCACCATGCAAATATGTATTATAGTTTGTCTCATTTTCAATTACATGTCCAAAAGTATGTCCATAATTAAGTGCAGCTCTAATCCCAAGCTCTTTTTCATCTTTTGATACAACATCTGCTTTAGTTTCAACAGATTTTTTTATAGCTATTTGAATATTTTTATCATCTCTTAAATCATTAGCTTCAAGCCATTCAAAAAAATCTTTATTAAAAGTTACTGCCATTTTAACTATTTCAGCAACTCCTGCTCCAAACTCTCTTTTTGGTAAAGTTTTTAACATACTTGGATCTATATAAACTGCAATTGGCTGATGGAAAGTTCCAACTAGATTTTTTCCAAATTTATTGTTTATTCCTGTTTTTCCACCAACACTTGCATCAACTTGAGAAAGTAGCGTTGTTGGAATTTGAACAAAATCAATTCCTCTTTGGTAAATTGAAGAAGCAAATCCAGTCATATCTCCAATTACTCCACCACCAAAGGCTATAAGTAGAGATTTTCTATCAAGTCTATTTTCAAAACAGTGAGCTAAAATAGATTCAATAGTTTCCATATTTTTATATTGTTCACCATCAGGAATAGTACAAACACTTAATTCTTTTGCTTTTATTTTTGTTTTTAAATATTCTAAATGAAAAGAACTAACTGTTGGATTTGTAACAATCACAACTTTTCTATCAAAAGATAGTTCTTTTAGCTCTTCTATAAAAATATTATAAGATTTTTCATAAGGTAGATTTATGCTAACAGTCATTTTATTTGTCCAAATAATTTATTTAATAAGACAAATATCATAGCCAAAAAAAGCTAAAAAAAGCCTTTTTTGTCTATTTCTTTAATTGTGCCATAACAGAACCACTAACTGCATTTATACCGATTTCTTCTAAAGTAGTAATTTCTGAAACATCATCAACTGAAGTTGCTACAAGTTTTATATCTAAAGATTGAGTTAAAATCTTCAACATATTTAAACTTTGTCTTGATTCTAATAAGAAATATTTTGAAGCTTTAATATAAAGTGGTTTTAACTCTTTTAAATATGAGTAATCATCACTATTTGCAATAAAATTGAATATTGCAAATTTGAAATTATTTTCTTTAAATAATTCAACATACATCAATGTACTATTTAAGTTTTTATTAAATGCTTCTTCTTCTATTTCAAAAATAACATTTTGATTTTTATATTTTGTTAATAACTCTTTTAGTTTTGCATAACTACTTAATTTTTCAATAAACATTGTTGGTAATTGAATAGATACAAGGTTGTTTTCTTTAGATTTGAAAACTTTTTCAATGATATGTAAATAAACTTCATCTAATCTATTTTGTTCTAAGATTGGAGCTATAAATTCACCATATTTTATTATTTCACCTTCATATTCTAATCCAAAACTAATAGTTTTAAGTAGATTTTCTTTTGAATTAATATCTAAAATATCTCTATGCATTAATTTAAAATGTTCTTCTTTTAAAGATACATTTAAAATATTTATCCATTCTTCTTTTGTTTTATAATTTTCTATATTTTTTACATAAAAATAGTCATTTTCTGTATGAATTTTTGCTTGAGAAATAGCATAATCCATTTTTGTAAGAAGTGTTCTTGTACTATCTTCATTTTCATACTTACATAAAGCAAAATTTATATTATTTTTTAATTCTTCAATATTTTTAACTTTTTTTATAAACTTATCTAATAAATCTTTTATATTATCTTCTAAAATATTTGGAATTAACGCTACAAATTCAGAACCATTCATTCTTGCAAGTACACTATTTAAATCACCACTAAACTCTTTTTTTATGTTAGAAGATAGATTAGTTAAAATTTCATTTGTTTTTGCATAACCATGAACTTTATTTATAACATCAATTTTTAAAGATATTATTACAACAAAACCTTTATTATTTGTATTATCTTTATCCAAATACTCGTTTGCTTTTAAAATAAAATATTTTCTATTATTTAGTTTTGTAATTTCATCTACGTATAGAAGTTCTTTATTTAATTTAAGTACATTGTTTGTATTTTCAAACATATTCTCAAATTTGTTTATCATACTATTTATACTTAAAGTCAAAGACTTGAACTCAGTTGTAAAAGGTATTTTTTCTGATAAAATAAACTCGTTTTTCATAACAGCAATAGCTTGTTTATTTATAACTTTTAATGGTTTTAATATAAATGTAAACAAGAAAAATAAAACTATAAGTAATATAGCAAAACTAATCAACAAAGAGACAATAAGTTTTGTAAAAATCGCATAAGTTTGTTCATAAAAAATAGCTCTATCACTATACATTTCTAAAACACCTAAAACATTCCAGCCATTAGAAATAGTTGCTAATGCAGAAATTTCTTCTATATCAACAAAATTTATAAACCATTGAGGAATATCTTCATCAATTTTTAACTCTTTTTGAACTTCATAAACAACTTCTTCTTGCATATTTTTGAAAATGATTTTTTCATAATTTCCATTATCAAAACTTGCATTTATAGCAGTTTTTATAGTACTTTCATCTTCACCTGCATTTGTGATAGATAAACTAAGACTTGTTACACTATTTTGAACATTCTCATACAACGATTTTTTTGTAGACTCTTTTATTATATTAAAAGATAAACCTACAATAAGTGTAAATAGTATAAGAAAAATAAAAACCAATACTATTGAAACTTGTTTAAATAAACTCATAGCTTTTGCTCCTTGTAATTTTGGATTAAAGTATCCCATTTTTTATGTGCTGCTGTCTTATTGCCTTTTGAAATATTTGGATTAAAGCTGAAAAGTGGTATTAAATCATCTCTTTTTGAAGCTGGCAAAATCACTTTTTTTAAACTATCCAAAACAATTGGTTCAGAAGTTGGAGTTTCAAAATAAGATAAAACCATATGTGCCTCGTTTGATTTTTTCACTTTAACATAACTTAAAAACATTTTTGAAGTTGGAACTCCTAAATATTCTAAAGCAAAATATTTAGCTATTACAAAATCTTCACAATCTCCTTCATCTCTTGCTAGAAATTCAATTGGAGTTGCCCAATAATCACTAACTCCATAAATTTTTTGATCAGAACTGTATTTGACATTATTGAAAAAATCATTTACTTTTTCAAGTTTTGTCTGTACATCTTCATTTTTAATTTTTTCTAATAATTTATTTAATGCTATAAATCTATTTTTTGCAAATTTATTATACTTCTTTTCTACCTTATCAATAAGAGATTCACTAGCAAAATCAGCATTTAGAGTACTAAACAGTAAAAAAATAATAATTATAAAAATTTTCATGTTTTATTATATCAAAATATACTCTAAAGAGATAATTTTCAATTTATCACCTAAAAACCAAAAATTCATTTAAAAGAAAAGATTTATAAATGATAATCTATCATTTACTTTAAGTTTCTCATAAATATGTTTTATATGTGTTTTTATAGTATTAATTGAAATTTCTAACTCTTCACTAATTTGTGTATTTGTATAACCATTTTTGATTAAAATAGCTATTTTTTCTTCTGTTTTAGTCAAATCTTTAAAAATCTTATCTACATTTTTATCTTTTTCAATATTTATATTTTTTATTAACTGAGTTGTTATTTCAGGAAGTAACCAAATATATCCACCCAAAATAGTCTCTATTGCCGAATTTAAATAAACCGATGCCATCATAGAGTTTCCATAACCTTGAATACCTAAAGCAAACCAATTCTTAGCTTTTTGTAGATTTGGAACTCTTTCTAAAAATAAAATTTTATTCTCTTTTCTAAGTATATTAGAGATTATAAACTCTTCATTTTCTAAATTAACACAACTACTTACAATTAATAAAGAATTTTCTAAATTAATTAAATCTTCATAATCTTCAATAATTTTTATTTCATAGTTAGTTAAAAAACTTTCCCATCTACTTAATAACAAATTATCTTTAGTGTAGAGTGCTAATTTCTGCATTTTTCTTTACCTCTCCGTCATAGTATAAGTTTTTGTTTTTAAAATTGGTTTTAAAATATAATCAAGTACAGTTTTTTTACCAGTCATAATATCGACATCGGCAATCATACCTGGAATTATATGTTTAGAATTCTCTTCTTTACCAATATAATTTTTTTCTGTTTCAATTCTCACTATATAAAAAGTTTTTTCATCTTTTTCAGTAATAGTATCTGGACTGATATTTATAACATGTCCATCAAGTCCTCCATAAATAGAGAAATCAAAAGCAGAGAATTTTACTATTGCTTTTTGTCCTTGATAGATAAATGCAATATCTTTAGGCAATATTTTTACTTCAACTATCAATTTATGGTCTGTTGGAACAATTTCTAACAAATCTGAAGAAGGTTTTATCGCTCCTCCTATTGTATTTACATGAAGTTTTTGCACTATTCCATTTGATGGAGAAATAACTGTATTTCTTGTAACTTGATCTACTGAAGCAACATTATTTGCCTCTATATCTTTTAGTTGAGTATATGTTTCATTTAGTTTTTCTCTAATTTGAGTATCATATACACCATATGTTTCATCTATTTTTTTATTTAACTCAATAATCTCTGAATTGATTTTATCTACACTTAAAATTACACTTTGAAGTTTATTTTTTGCGTCACTCTCTTCTCTTTGTAACTTTAAAAAATCTACTTGAGAACGAATACCTCTTTCTACCATTGGTTTCGTCATTTGAACTTCTTTTGAAATAGCACCAACAGAAAATTTCATATGCTCAATAGTTTGTTGGGCATCTTTTAATTCATTTTCTTTTTGTTTAATTTGCTCTTTCAAAATATTAACTTTTGATTCAAGTTGTTTTGTATTTGTAAGATAAAACTCATTTTCATTATTTAAAAATTCATTAAGTTGCTGATTATCAGTTATCTCGTAAACAAAAGGTTCTCTTTTTAACTCTGCTTCAAGTCTTTTTATTTGTGCTTTATAGTAATAAGATTTTAGTTCATTTGAAGCAACTGTTGAAGTTGATTTTTCATTTGAAACTCTTATTAAAACTTGGTCTTTATTTACAAAATCACCCTCTTTTACTAAAATCTCTTGAACTATACCACCTTCTAAATGTTGAACTATTTGATTTTGTCCACTTGGAACAACTTTTCCACTACCTCTTGCAATTTCATCAATTTCTGCAAATGAAGACCAGATTAAAAAAGAAAAAATAGTTACTAAAAAAGCTATAACAACCCAATGAAGCTTTTTTGAATGATGAAAAACTACTGCTGCACTTAAACTTTTCATATAGTCGTAATCATTTTCATTCAATGGCTCTTTTGGAAGTTTTATACTATTATCAAAAAATGCGTCATAAATCTCTTTATATTTTGCATTTGAAGGTTTATCTAAAAACTTTTCAAGCTTATTTTTAGGAAAAGAAACAAGTTTTTTGAAAATATTTTGGAGTTTTTCTAATTTAATCATTTGAAACTCCTCCTAATTTTTTTACAACATCTTCTTTTTTACCATCTAAAACTTTTTCACCATAATTCATAACTATAACTCTTGAAACTAAATCTAACATATTCATCTTTTGAGTAACAATTAAAAGAGTTTTCTCTTCTAAATTCTCTTTTAAATTTTTTAAAACATTCATTTCACTTGTTTGATCCATCGCATTTGTTGGTTCGTCAAAAAGCCAAATATCTGCATTGTTTATTAAGGCTCTTGCGATTGCTACACTTTGTCGTTGACCTCCCGATAAACCTTGTCCTCTTTCACCTATTGGCATATCATAACCTATTGGATGAAGTTTTACAAACTCATCTGTTCCACTAATTTTTGAACATTTAAGCATCCACTCATCATCAACAAATTTATGAATTCCTAGAATATTTTTCTTTATAGTATCTCTAAACAAGTGAACATCTTGAGGAACATAACTCATTTTTTGTCTTAAATCTGCTGGATCAATTTGAGAAATATCTATTCCATCAATTAAAATTGAACCACTTTCAGGCTCATAAAGTTTTAACAATAATTTTGCAATTGTACTTTTACCAGAACCAATTCTTCCAATGAAAGCAACTTTTTCACCCTCTTTTATAGAAAAACTAACATTTTTTAAAGCATATAAATCACTATCTGGATATTTAAAAGAAACATCTCTAAACTCGATATTACCTCTTAAAGCTGGTCTTTTTACAAACTCTTTAGCTAATGGTCGCTCAATTGGTCTATTTACAATATCATCTAACATTTTAAAAGATTGTTTTGTATCTTCATAATTTGTAATTAAACTTACTATTTGTCCCATAGGAGCAATAGCTCGTCCTGATAAAATCATAGTCGCAATTAATCCTCCCATAGTTAAATGAAATTCTTGAATTTGATAAACACCAAAACAAATAATCAAAACTGTATTTAATCCAACTAAAATACCTGTAACTGTAGGAATTGAAGCAGATATTACTTTAGATTTTAAACTTTTGTTTGCTATTTCTCCTGTTGATTCTTCCCAGTTATATTGAATATTTCCTTGCATTCCTTGTGCTTTTATAGTTTCAATATTTTGTAAAGCTTCAATTAATATTCCATTTTTTTTAGCACTTGCTTCATAAGTACTTTCAATACTCGCTTTTAAAGGGTCTTTTATCATTTTTGCATAAATAACAATCAAAAAGATTATAAATATAGGAATAAATACTAAAACACCTGATAAATAAAATATTACAATTAAAAACAAAATGGCAAAAGGAAAATCTACAAGCACACTTAATGTTGAGTTTGTTAAGAAACCTCTTATACTATCAAAGCTTTTTAAGTTATTTGCAAATGAACCAACTGATTTTGGATGAGAACTTAATTGTAAATCTAAAACTTTTTCAAAAATAATAGATGACATGATAATATCGCTTTTTTTAGCGGCAATTTCTAAAAAATATGTTCTTAAAAATTTCAAAATACCATCTAATAAAAATACAATAACAATCCCTACTGTAAATACAACCAATGTTTCTTGAGCATTATTTGGAATAACTCTATCATAAACATTCATTGTAAAAAGTGGCGTTGCTAAAACAAAAAGATTTATTAAAATTGAAGCCAAAATACAATCAAGATAAATAGACTTTGAAAAACCTAAAGTACTCCAAAACCAATGTTTTTGGTTATTTATATCAAGTGTTTTTTTACCATTTTCATGCTCATATTCATAAGCTTTTTTTAGCATAAATGCATAGCCTAAATATTCAGCTTCTAATTTTTCTATATCAACCCAATCCTCTAAAGGGTCATCAACACCTGGAAAAATAATTTTTGCTTTTGTTTTATCTTCATTAAAAGAGTCCAAAATGCAACTATTTTCATTTGATAAAAATAAGATTATAGGAAGTTGTAAACTCAATATGTTTTTTATTGGTTTTTCAATAATTGTAGTTTTTAATCCTGCTCTTGCAGCTGCTCTACTAAACATAGATTTTGAACTATTTTTAGAAAAGAGCATCTGATCCGATAGATTAGAACCTAAAGGTAATCCTTGAAGTAAGGATTCAGAAGAAAATGGCTTATGAAAAAGCCTCGTATATAGAACTAAACACTCTAATAAACTATCATTTTTTCTCAAATTCTGATTAACCATTTTTCCCCTTTTATATACTTATAAATTATTTTCTTATAAGTATAGCATCAATTCTCCTATTTAAAGCTTGACCTTCGGCTGTTGAGTTATCTGCAATTGGTTCATTATGACCTTTTCCAATACTTTGAATTCTTGAAGCTTCAACTCCATTTGAAATCAATAAATTTTTTATAGCTGTTGCTCTTTGCTCTGATAATTTTTGATTATGTGCTGCTGATGCTGTTGGATCTTTACTTGCATGCCCTTCGATTATTGTATTAAACTCTTTGTTATCTAGTAAATATCTTGCAAAAGACAATACTTTTCCTTTTGTCTCTTCTTTTATTACAGCTGAATTATTTTCAAATAAAACTTCTAAATTTATAGTATTTGTACAACCATTTTCATCAACAGTATAACCAGCTGGTGTATTTGGACACTTATCTAAAGAATCAATTACTCCATCTTTATCGCTATCTGTTTGAAGACCATTTTCACTGATTTTTTGAATAGATTTTGGAACATATAAAGCAACTGCTACTACATTATTTAAGCTTCCATCAGCTAAATCAAGATAAGCTTTATCAAAATCAAGTCTTGATTGAGTTACTAAAATATCTTTATTTATACCTTTATTTACTAACTCATTTTTAATAGTATTTGCATATTCCATTCCTTGATTATAACTTTTCTCTTTATTTTTTGTAATCTCAGTATTTCCAATAATAGTTACTACAACATTTTTATCATTATATGGTTTAATTTCATTTACGATTTTCTCAATTTGAGCTTCTCTTGATTTATTCATATCAATAAATTCAAATCTTTTAATCATATTAAAATCATCATACATTAAATGATTATCTAAAGCAGTTGATTGAACATTTTTATTTGCAGCAGCATTAAATTCATAGTCATATAAACCTAGCTTTGGCGATTTTTTAGGACTCTCTTCTGTATATGCCATAACAGATTTTAAATAATCTTCATTTGCTTTAAATCCATTACCACTTACTTCTCCTGTTTCACAACCATTTGCATCAACTAAACTTCCAAATGGTGTATTAGGGCACTTATCTTTATAATCAGGTATTCCATCAAAATCTGAATCTTTTTCTTGTTGAGAACATCCATAAGGTTTAATGTCATTATTTCCAACAACACTATTATCACAAATATCTAAATTATCAACAATTCCATCTTTATCCGTATCTAAATTTATAGGTAACTCATCTTTTACAATATCAAATGGTTTTAAAGTTGGTTTAATAAGTTTGTTATATTCTGTTTCATCAACTACTGAACTTACTAAAACACCCATTGCATCTAAAACTCTATATTGTGCAAAAAGTTTATCCATTTGAGCATTTATAATTTGGCTTTTTGAATTTACTAAGTCATTTTGTGCTGATAATAAATCAAGAAGAGTTCTTCTTCCCATCTCATATTCACTTCTATAACTTTCTAATGTATCTTCTGAATATTGGTAATATTTATATAACTCTTCTAGTTGTTTTCCAAGCATTTCGTAAGCAGACCAAGATAGTTCTAAGCTCTCAATAGTTTGTCTTTTTAAATTTCTTTGAAGTTCTACTTCTTTATTTATTGAACTTTTACTTTTTTGTAAATCTGCTTCATGGGCACCACCTTTATATAGGTTCCAATTCATAACAACATAAGCTTTTTGTCTATCATCTGCACTATCAAAACTATTGTCTGTTGAATAATCATTAAATACTTGTTCTAACTCTAAATCAACTGTTGGCATAAATGCAGATTTTTTTTGTTTATATAACTCTTGAGCACCCTTTATATTAAAATTACTAACTAAAATTGAAGGGTTATTTTGAATTGCAACCATTACTGCTCTTTCTTTACTTTCTGGCATCGCATAATTCAAAGCTGGTAAACTTAAAGTTGAAACATTAACTTCTCTACCTAAAAGTCTTTTAAATCTAAATTCTTTATCCATTGTGTTATTTTTTTGAACAACTAAATTTGAATTTGCTAAAGATAAAGAAGCATAAATTTTTGTCATCTCAGACTTTGTTGTTAAACCTTGTTCATATAAAGATTTAACATCATTATAAATTTTTTGGTTTATATCAACATTGTCTTTTGCATTTTGATATAGCTGATAACTTCTGATAACATCTATATAAGCTCCAACCATTTGAAATGAGATATCATTTGCATTTTCTAAATAATGATATGCTGCACCTAAAATTCTCGTCTCTTGATAGCTAATTTTATGTGTTGTACTAAAACCATTGAAAATATTTTGTGTAAGTTTTAAAGAATTTGTATAATGAGAGTAAGTTCTATCTTGAACTGTATGATCAAATTTTGAACTACCACTATCTTTTAATTCACCACTATTATTTCTTCCAATTCTTGCAGAATAATCAAGTGATGGTAGCCATTCTGATTTTGCTATTTCTAAATCTTGTTGAGTTTCATTAAAATTTTTTAATCTTTCTTGTACTACTGGATTTGTATCTAAAACTTCTAGTACACTCTCTTTTAGTGTTAAAGCATTAAGATTAACACTTAATAAACATATTGCACTTGCAACAACGCTAATTAATCTTTTTTTTGATTTCAATTTCATTAACTACCTTTTTTATTCTATTAAGCAATATCATTATAAAGTAAAATAATAATATTTTCGTTATTATATACACCTGAAGTGTCAGAAAAGTATCAAAATAAATATAAACTTTCATATAATTTCATTAGAAATATTATATTCAATTAAAGACCTTAAAATAGGCATTTTATTGAGATTATTTTTTATTTTTAAAAAAATAAATAATTTTTTTATTATTTTTTATTTTATGATATAAACCATTAAAATTGAGTGATAAAAATTATATTCTTATTTATTTTTCTATTTAATTTGTGGATATAAAATTAAATATTAATTTTATATCCTTCATTAAAAACATTTAAAATCAAATTTTCTGGAACTTTTTTTCTTAATCTTTTTACCAAATTTTTTAAACCATTTAAATTAATTTCATCTTCAAAATTCCAAACATATTCAAAAATATCATCATAAGTAAATACTTTGTTTTTTTTAGAAAGAAGTAAATCTAGAAATAGCTTTTCTTTATTTGTTAAATCAACTATTTTATTATAGTGTTTTAGTTCTTTTATAGTCAAATCCCAACTATATTTTTCTGGTAATTCTATTTTTTGAATAGATTGAATATCAAAATTTAACAACTCATCTATAACTAATTCTAAAGCATCTTTTAAATCTTTTCTATTAACAGGTTTAACTAAATATTTTGTAAGTTTTAATGTCACAGCTTCAAATAAAAATGAATTATCACTATGAGCTGTCATTATAATAGCTTTTGTAGTCATATCATTTTGTCTAATCTTTTTAAGTAACTCTAATCCATTTATTTTAGGAATATTTATATCTACTATTAAAATATCTGGTTTATGTAACTCATAAAATTTATAAGCTTCTTCTCCATCTGAGGCTTCATGAACTTCATTAAAAAACATTTTTAAATATGTTATATAATTTTCTCTGATTGCATTTTCATCTTCAACAAATAAAATTTTATAAGGATACATCTCTTCTATCATATTTCTCCCTTTGGTATTTTAATCGTAAAACAAGCACCATTTTGTTTATTTTCAACGCTTAAAAAACCTAATAAACTGTTTTCAACAACCAATTTAGCAATATAAAGTCCAAGTCCAGTTCCTTGAGCTTTATGTTTTGTTGTAAAATATGGCTCAAAAATTTTATCTAATAAGTCTGAATTTATTCCTAATGCATTATCTTCTATATGTATAACTAAACTTTCATTATCTGTATAAGCATTTATTAAAATTTTTGGAAAATGAATATTCATATGAATAAAAGCATCTATTGAATTATTTATAATAATCAAAATAACTTGTTGTAATTCCCCTAAATAACTATTGATTTTTAAATCTTTTTCAATATTTATTTCTATTTGAATATGATAAGAATTAATTAATCCTTTTAAAACATCATTTGCTTTTTGAATTGCTTCTTCAACATTAAAAATAGTTTTTTTCTTATTTGGATTGAAAAAGTTTTTGAAATCACTAATAGTTTTTGACATATAAGAAGTTAAAGATTCTATTTCTGTTAATTTATTTTCTACAAGAGTATCTTTAAAATTATGCTTTTCTAATATCGCATCGATTAAAATAATTGATGAATTTATTTGAGCTAATGGCTGTCGCCATTGATGAGCAATATTTTCTATCATTTCACCCATTTGAGCTAATTTATTTTGTTGCATTATCATATGTTGTTGTTTTGTATTTTTTTTAATTTCATCTTCAATTCTTTTTTCCAAAGAACTATTTAAATTTTCTAACTGTGATTTTGCAACTTTTAACTCTAAAGCTTTTTCTCGAATTGATATTTCATAATTTCTTTGTTGTGTAATATCTAATCCAATATTTATTATTTCACCATTTGGAAGTTTTATATTTGCCCATTTTACAATTAAAGTCTCACCATTTTTTGTTTTTGGATGCCACTCTTCAAAACTATCACTTATGTTTTCAAATGATTTCATAACATCTTCACAAACTTTTGGGTCATCATAAAATAAACTTAAAGAATCTTTTTTATTTTTTATTTCATCAAAAGTCCAACCAAACGCTTTTTCGCACTCTTTATTCCATAATATAATCTTTCCATTTTTATCAAAAGAATTTAGAAAAACTGGTGCAATATCAAAAAGTGTTCTAAACTTTGCTTCGCTCTCTTTTAGCTTTAAATTCCAATAAATAAACGTACCTATTAAAATCAAAATTAAAAGTACTATTTCAATAACTAATTCATAAGTTATTTCAATTTGATTATTTATTAATAAAGAATTGTCTAAAAAGACAAAAATCTTTTTTGAATCAAAAGAATCTGTATTAGAATAAAGATTTAAACTTAAAAAATAAAAAATCAATAAGAGATGTTTCAATATTAGCTCTTTCTTTGCTTAGATATTTTATTCTATAAAATTCTTACAAAAAATCTACTAAATTATACTTTTCTATAAAAATTTTAAAATTTAGTACTAATATCTTTTTAGATATAATCTAAGAAAATTAAGATTAAAAGGATCTCTTATAAAAACTTTTGCATCATTAGAATTAAATAAAAATGTATTAAAAGCTATTGAAGAATTAGATTACAAAGAACCAACAGATATTCAAAAAAAAGTAATTCCAATTGCTTTAAAAAAAAGAGATATTATAGCTGCTGCACAAAGTGGTACAGGTAAAACTGCTGCTTTTTTATTACCGATTTTAGAAGAGTTAATAGAACAAAAACAGACAAATGAATTACCTATTTTAAGAACTTTAATATTAGTTCCTACAAGAGAGTTAGCAACTCAAATAGGAAAAGTTATTGATGATTATGCAAAATATATAGATATTAAAAGACTAGCTATTTTTGGTGGTGTTTCATCGAAAGAACAAGAAAAAAAGTTATCAAATGGAATTGATATTTTAGTTTCAACTTCAGGAAGATTGTTAGAACATATTAAAAATAAAAATGTTAATTTATCGAGCGTAACAACAGTTGTGATTGATGAAGTTGATACTATGCTTGACATGGGATTTTTAGAAGATTTAGAGAAAATTTTGCCAAATATCGGGCAAAATAGACAAATTATGATGTTTAGTGCAACCTTGAATCAAAATGTAAAAAAACTTGCAAAAGAGTTTTTATCGGATCCTGTTGTTATCGAAGTAGCAAAACAACGTTCAAGTGTAAAAATCATTGACCAACAAATAGTATTAGTTGATGAAGATAAAAAAGCTGAACTATTATCTTATTTAATTGGCTCAAGAAATTATTCACAAGTTTTAGTTTTTGTTAATATGAAAAAAGAAGCTGATGATTTAGTAGCTCATCTAAATCTTGATGGTCTTCCTTCTGAATGTATTCATGGAGATGTTAGACAAACAGCACGTGCAAAAGCTTTAAGAAAATTCAAATCAGGTGATATTAGAGTTTTAGTTGCAACAGATATAGCTGCACGTGGAATTGATATAGAACTTTTACCAGTAGTTGTAAATTTTGCATTACCTGAAACAATAACTGATTACACTCATAGAATTGGAAGAACTGGACGAGCTGGAAATGCTGGAACAGCAATCACTCTTTTAAGTGTAAAAGATTATAAATTTATGATTGAAATAGAAAAAGAGTTGATTATAAATATTCCAAGAATTGAAGTTGAAGGTTTTGAAGCAACAGAAAAAAAACCAAGACTTTTTAAAGCAAGACCAAAACCATTAAGTCAAAGAAAAGCAGAATCTAAAGTAAAAGAACAAAATAAAACAGCTAAAACATCAACAAAAAAAAGAAAAATAACAAAAAGAGATTCTAATAAAAATTTTAGGAAATAAAATATTTTAAAATATTTTATTTCTAATGTGTTCTATTTTAATTAAATAGTAAATATAGGCTTTTTCCTCTTTTGTTGCGTTATTTAAGATTTTTAAAATCTCTTTTTCGTAATTTATTTCTATATCATCATTTCCTGTAAGTAAATATATTTCATCAACAAAGCAATATTTTGCTATTTTACTAACTATACTTACAGTTGGTTCGTTTTTATTTGATTCATAATTTTGAAGAGTTCTTTTTGAAATATTAACTCTTTTAGATAATTCTTCGAGAGTCAATCCCGCTTTTTCTCTTGCTTCTTTTAATCTTAAATGTAATATTTCATTTTTTCTTTATGGTAATTTTATTCTATTTTTATTGACTTTAACGTAAAAAATTGCTATTATATTCATTATTAAATAATATTATTTAAAGATTCCAATAGCCATTTAACCGCCTATTTTACCAAATCTTTTATTTTAAATAACATAATTTTTTTGCTTTAAACAAAATATTTATAAGGGGAATGTTTTTATGTCTATATATACTTGCTCAGAAGATGAAATAGAAAATATTATATTAATAACTAAAAATTTAGTTAATAAACACTCTTTTTTTTACAATAATCTACTAAAAAAAATTATATGTAAGCTCGATATAGAAGAAATAGAAATAGAAAAATATCTAAATCAAAAAAATTGTCCTTTTAATGATTTTATAAAATCATTTCCAAATATAACTTTAGAAGAAAACTTTGAGAAATTGATAAATACTCATGAATACTTTCATAAATTATTAAATAAAACACTAATGAACTATATAAATAATAAAACTATAAAAGAAAAATTATTTGATGATTTATATATTAGACATAAAGATTTTATAAATGAACTAGATAACATCATATTTAAATACAATTTCAGAAAAAATCAATTAGATAAACTTACTCTTGCATGGAACAGAGAAATTTTTCTAGAACTCTTAGAAAAAGAGTACTTTTTAATGAAAAGAGCAGAAGCAAGTTTTTCTTTAGTATATTTTGATATTGATTTTTTTAAAAACATAAATGATACATATTTTCATGATTTTGGTGATTTTATATTAAGAGAGTTAATAAAATATATAAAAACAAAGTTAAGAAAATATGATTCAATTTGCAGATGGGGTGGAGATGAATTTTTAGTTTTACTACCAAAAACTAATTTAAAAGAAGCTACAGATATTATAAATAGAATTAGAATAAAAATAAACAAAAAAAGATTTATTTTGGATAAAAATAATATAAATATCACTTGTTCTTTTGGTATAGTTGAATCAACTTTAAATGAAACAATACAAGAAATAATAACTAGAGCAGATGAACTTTTATATAAAGCAAAAAAGTTAGGAAAAAATAGAATAGAAATATAAATACTATTTTTATAGTTTTATATTCATTCTTTTTAAAATTTCATAAGTTTTTGTTACATCATAAGTTGCACTATGATATTTTGAAGCATCAAATTCAATTCCATAATAATTGCAAGTCTCATCTAGTTTTGGGTTTTTTATTCGTCCATTTTTCCCAAAAACATTTACAATATTTTTATTTTCGCTCATTGTACAAATGCAATTCTTAAATTTCACTCTATTATTTATATGTCGTAGCTCAAAGCTTATATTATGAGCAATTAAAGTTTCACTTTCATGACAAAACTTTTCAAAATCTTCATCTTCACTAAAATATGAACTATAATTTTTATCTTTTCTATAATCAAGTATTAATTCTGGAGTTAATCTATGTACTTCGTAAGAATAAAAATTTAAAGGAAATCGTGATAAATAATATCGATGAAATTTATCTAAAATATTAAAATTTTTATCAATTTTCACCGCTGCTATTTCTAAAACATCACCAATATTGTTTGTATTTGTTTCAAAATCTAAAATAATCATGGTGATATTTTATAATATTTAAGCTAAAATTGGATAACTATGATAAAGGAGTTTATTATGAAAATAAATGATTCTATCTCTTTAAATCAAGATTTATATATAAATGCTTCTCGTACTTTAGCAAATCCATCTTCTTCTGCAACTGAAGAGAAAAATTCGGCTTATAGTATAAATATTAATCCTCAATTATCTACAAGAGCTGTTAATACGTATGAAAATGAGATTAAAAATACAAACCAAGCAATGGCTGCAAATCAAACTACAACAAATGCTATGGAAAAACAATCAGAGATTTTGAATAACATAAAAGAAAAACTTCAAAAATCTACAGAATTAACAAACAGTGAAGATAAGCAAAATCTTTTAAAAGATATTCAAACAAAACTAAAAGATTTAAATGACATTGCGAAAAATACAACTTTTAATAGTCAAAATTTACTTCAAAATAGCAAAACAGACAGTTCAGCATCACAAGCAACTTCTTATCAAGTTGGATTAGGAAAAGGTCAAGTTGTAGAGATCCCATCTTTACAATCAAATACTCAAGGTTTAAACCTTACAACTTTAGTAAATCAAGACCCAACAAATTTTGGTGTTGAAGATGCACAAAGTTTTTTAACGAATGTAAATGATGCTATAAAAAAAGTGGATGACAATATAACTGATTTTAAACAGACTCAAGAAAAGCTTGAAGATACAAGAAAAGATCTGCTTTCAAAAAGAGAAACAACAATAAACACAACAAATCTTTTTGCAGACTACTCAAAAGATTCAACAAGCTTTTCTAAACAAAATATCTTCTCACTTGCTGGTTCAATAGGAATATCACAAGCAAACCTAAATCAAGATATGGTTTCAAAACTTCTTAAATAAAAAAAGGTTTGAGTTATAAACTCAAACCTATCTTTCATAATAAAACCCACCATGAATAACTTTTTTCGGATAGTGACCAAATCTGTGTGGTGGATAATAAGGTCTATAATATCCCATTGGAGGGCCAAAATATCTTGGAGGATATGGGTCATTATAAATAACTGTTACTTGTGAACTAGGTGGATTATAATATGGCTCAGAATAGTAGTTATTATTTACATAAGTTGTCCCACCATTACTGTAACCATTATTTGGATAATTATTATTGTAATATGTTGTTGGAGCTGGATTTCTTGAATTATTTGCAATAACTGCACCTAACAATCCACCAGCTACTTTTGCAACATCTTTTCCATTTCCACTTCCAATTTGATTCCCAATAGCAACACCAAGAGTTGCTCCAACAACTGTATCTAAACCAATAGAGTTATTGTCTGCAAAAACCAAAGAACTAGAAACTAAAAACATTGCTAGAATCTTTTTCATTCTTATATCCTTTTTCTATATTAAAAAAACTTTAAAATAATAGATGTAAATTGTGTATTTATTGTGAAAAATTATTTCAATTTTCCAGAGACTTTATACTCTTCCCAATACTTATCTAAAGCACTATTTAGCTCTTCATCAGAAAGTTTTGTTTTCTTTTTTACACCAAATCTTTTAATAAATGATTCTGGCATAATTGTAGTTTCTGCACTTGGATTTTTCAAAAAATCAAACATAGCTTTTTTTACAGCTCTTTCACTACTATACTCTAATAAATATCTATAAAAATATTTATCAATTGATACTGGTAATCTACTATGACATTTCACACAATTTGTCTCATAAATATTTTTTTCATCTTTTGCAAATAAAAACATAGTAAATAAACTACAAATAAAAAAAACTCTTACCATCTTACTTTTACCTTTGTTCCAACTCCTAATTGTGAAGTTACATCTATTTTAAAATCATACTCTTTTGCTATTAAAGATACAATATTCAAACCTATTCCAAAGCCACCTACACTTTTATCAAATCTTTGATATCTATCAAAAAGGTTTTCAAGATTTTCACTACTCATTCCTTTTCCACTATCTTCAATTATCATACTATTTTTAGCAAGTATAACTTTGATAAATCCAGAATTTTTATTGTATTTAATTGCATTTGAAAGTAAATTATCTATTAGTTTTGATATTTTTTTAACATCACAAAAAATAAATACATTATCTTTTATATTTGTTTCAAATCTAATCTTTTTCATATTTGCAATACTTAAAAAGAAATCAACTCTTTGTCTTAGTATATTTGACAGATTTATATTTTCATTATTTGAGATTATCTGATTATTTAAAGTAACAAAAGTCAAATCTTCATATATATTTGAAATAGTTTTTGCTCCTATTTCTATTCTATTTATTTTTCGTAAGGTTTTATCATCTAACAAACTTTTATCTATTGTTTCTATATTTGTAATTATGGCAGTTACAGGAGTATTTAGTTCATGAGTTGTATCTTTTATAAATCTATCTAATAGATGTAAAGCATCACGCATTGGTTTTAAAAATAATTTAGAGATAAAATATCCTATAAAAATCATAAATAAAAATGCACAGAAAAAAGATATTATCATCTTATATTTAATATTTTCAAACCAAATATTATCATCAGGGATTTCTATAACTACATACTTTGAACCCAAATAGTAAGATTCTGGTTCTTTTATAAAATGAATTTTGTCATTTTTTAAATATATTACATCATCTAATTTAACTATTTGTGATTGTAAAGTTGAAAAAATCTTTTTTTTATCACTATCATAAATAGCAGATTTATATTTTTCATCTCTTGGATAAATATTGTCTTTATCTATATTTATATGAAGTTCTTTTAAATTTGAAATTAAACTATTTGAATAAGTTTGTAAGATTTGTCTTTTTTCTTGCAACATTAAATTTTTTTGAAACTGATAATATAAAAAAAACATAACACAAAGAATAACAAGAACTAAAAAAGAGTATAAAAGACTAAATCCTAAAAGGGTTCTAGTTTCACTCTTGGTTAAATCTATATCCAAGTTTCTTAACGCTAACAATTTTTTCACTTCCTAATATTTTTCTAAGATTTTTAATATAAGTTCTTAAAGAGTTATCACTATACTCTTCATCATATTCCCAAACATAACTATATATTTTGTCATGAGGCAAAAGCTCATTTGGGTGTTGTAAAAGTATCTTTAAAAGCTTTAACTCTTTTAAATTAAGTTTAATCTCTTCACCGTTACACTTTAATTCATTTGAAATTACATCAAAAGTTATATTTGGAGTAATAACTATTTCATCTTTTTTTACAAACTCTCTTTTTAATAAAGTTTGAATACGAATTAAAAGCTCTTTTAAAGCAAAAGGTTTTCTAATATAATCATCACAACCGCTAGAAAATCCTTCTTCAAGTGAATCTACAGAATTTAAAGATGTTATAAAAATAGCTGGAACTGTATCATTTTGAACTCTAACTTCTTTTAATACATCAAATCCATTTTTATTTGGAACATTTACATCAAGTAAAAGTAAATCATAATTATGTTCATAAATAGATGCTATTGCTTCATCTCCATCATAAACACAAGTTACATCAAAACCTTCATCAAGCAAATATTCACTTACAGTTTCACTTAAGTTACAATCATCTTCTAATAATAATATTTTACTCTTCATCTTCTATTTGCTTCTCTTTGGGGTTTTTGTCTTCATTTAATCTTTTTTCATATTGAGTTTTTTCATTTACAGTCATTTTTGGAATCCTAAAATCCAACTCTTTTAAAAAGGCACTTTTGTCTTTTTCATCTACAAAACCAATAATTTCTATTAACTCTTGCGTACTCATCTCAGAATAATTCTCTTTTGCAAAAGCAAAACCAGCAACCAACAATCCCATAAGAAAAATCTTTTTCATCAATTCAACTCTTTCCAACGCTTTTTTTTGTTTAATTGTAGCATAAGAAATGTATAATAATCGTAGAATAAACTAAAAAATAGGCTAAAAAAATTATGAATGAGAAAATATCATTAAAATATATATTTAAACTTTTACTAGAAAATAAAAAACCACTAATTTTTGGACAAATAATAACAATATTTGCCATTTTAATAAGCATTCCAATTCCCCTACTTTTGCCTTTACTTGTAGATGAAGTTTTACTTAAAAAACCAGCTTTTATAGTAAATAATTTAAAAGATTTAGGAATAGAATCTATTTTGTATTATATTGTGATTGTAACATTTGTAGTCTTGTTTTTAAGATTTGCACATTTGCTTTTAGGAGTAATTACAACAAAAATATTTACAAAAATTTCAAAATATGTAACTTTTAATATACGAAAAAAACTTTTAAATCATCTAAAAATAGTAAATATGAATGAATATGAAAGTTTAGGAAGTGGTAGTATTGCGGCAAATTTAATAACAGATGTTAATACTTTAGATAATTTTATAGTTTCAAGTTCAAGTAAACTTGTAGCTTCAACACTAACACTGTTCGCTGTTGCTATTGTTATTATAAAAATAGATTTGGTTTTAGGATTAATGATTTTATTTATTCAACCAATTATTATGATTTTATCAAAAAAGATTGTAAATAAGACAGGAGAATTAAAAAAGGAAGAGAATAAAACAATAGAACTATTTCAAAATAATATAAATGAAACTTTGGATCTTTTTGGGCAAATAAAAGCAAGTAATAAAGAAAATTTCTTTTTTGAGAACTCTATAAAAAAAGCAAAAGATATTCAAATAGCTTCAAATGAATTCAACTATAAAAGTGTAGCTTACGAAAGATTTTCTTTTACTATTTTTTTATTTGCTTTTGAAATATTTAGAGGTGTTGGTTTAATTATGGTTGCATACAGTGATTTATCAATTGGTTTAATGTTTGCAATGTTTGGATATATTTGGTTTATTATGACTCCAATTCAAGATATATTAACTATTCAATACTCACTTGCAAGTGCAAAAGCTGCTATCAATAGAATAAATAAAATTTTAGATTTAGAGTGTGAAAAAACTGGAAAAATAGTACTTGATAAAAATAGTAAAAAAGTAGATATTTCTATAAGAAACTTATCTTTTTCATATAAAAAAGATAAAAAAACTTTAAAAGATATCTCTTTTGATATAAAAAGTGGTGAAAAAATAGCAATAATTGGTTCAAGTGGAAGTGGAAAAACTACAATTTCACAAATAATTTCAGGATTTTATGCAAAAACAAGTGGAGATATTTTATATAACAATATAAGTGTTGATGAGATAGATAAACATAGCTTAAGAAATAATATTTTTTTAGTTTTACAAATGCCCATATTATTTAATAATACTTTACGATTTAATATCACTATGGGCGATGATAGTATAAGTGATGAAAAAATATATGAAGCTTTAAAAATAGCACAGCTTTATGATACAGTTATTAATATGAGTGAAAAACTTGATACTATTGTTGGAAAATATGGAATTAGATTAAGTGGAGGTCAGCGACAAAGGTTGTCTATTTCAAGAATGATAATAGCAAATCCAAATGTAATAATATTTGATGAATCAACTTCTGCACTTGATGTTCATACAGAAACAAAACTTTTTAGCGATTTAGAAGAGTTTTTAAAAGATAAAACTGTTATTACGATAGCTCATAGATTAAGTACAGTTAAAAATGCTTCTTATGTTTATGTACTTGAAGATGGGAAATTAGTTCAACAAGGAACTCATAAAGAGTTAGAACAAAAAGAAGGTCATTACTTAGAGTTTGTAAAACAACAATTAATTTAAAGAAGCTATAAAATGAAAAAACTAGTTTTAATTAGACATGCAAAATCTGACTGGTCAAACTCATTTTTAGATGATTATTTAAGACCTTTAAATAAAAGAGGTAAAAAAAATGCACCTTTAATGGCAAAATTTATAAAAGAAAAAAATATAAGACCAGATTTGATAATATCATCACCTTCAATTAGAACAAAACAAACTTTAGAATATTTTATAAAAGAATTGAATTATAACGATGAGGTAAAACTTGAAGAATCTATTTATGAAGCACCTTATGAAAATCTTTTAAAAGTTATAAAAGGTATTCCCAATATCCATAAAACAGTATTTCTAATGGGACATAATCCTGGTCTTTGTGATTTAACAAATTTTTTAGTAGATAAAAGTTTTGAAAATATTCCAACTTGTGGTATCGTAGAAATAGATTTTGATGTTAAAAATTGGAAAGATATATCAAAAGAGAATTCTAATCTTATCTCTTTTGAATATCCTAAGAAATATATTTAAGCTTTTTTACTTACTTTATCTATTAAATGAAGTAATGGTCCAGTCATTGCTGTTGTTACAAGTGCCATAATTACAAACATAGCAAATAATTCAGCACTAAGAATTCCTAATTCAAACCCAATATTTAATACTATAAGTTCCATTAAGCCTCTTGTATTCATTAAAGCACCAACTCTAAAAGAATCAGCCCACGAAAAACCCATAAACTTTGAAGAAATTGCAGCTCCAAAAAGTTTTCCAGCAATTGCAACTAATGTAATAATAAAACAAACATACCAATGATAAGGTGTTTCCATTAATCCAATTTGTGTTCTAAGACCAGTTAATGCAAAAAATAATGGTAATAAGACAAGTACACTTACATATTCAAGTTTTGGAATTAATGCTTCTCTTATTTTTGATTCTTTATTTGAAGGCATAACTACACCAGCTATAAAAGCGCCAAATAAAGCATGTATTCCTATTATTTCAGTAGCTAAAGATGATAATAATAAAATCATTAAAATAATTGCAACCATACTCATATCAAGAGTTTTTTCATCCTTATATTTATTTGCTAACCAAACTAAAAATGGTTTAACTAAATAAATCATAATAAGCATATAAGCAACGATTAACCCTAAAGATAAAGTTGATGCTCCCAAAGAAGTAGATGAAGAAATAGCAATAATAATTGCTAATATATACCAACCTGTTGCATCATCTGCTGCAGCACAAGTTAAAGACATAGCTCCATAAGAAGTATTTGAAATATTTCTTTCTTTTACTATTTTAGCTAATACTGGAAATGCTGTAATACTCATAGCTATTCCCATAAATAGTGCAAAAGGAATAAATGAAATTGTTTGTGGAGCAAAGCTACTATATAGAAATAATGCTAATCCTACCCCTAAAAAAAAAGGAAAAAGAATACTAGAATGGCTTATAACAATAGACTCTTTAGTTTTACTTTTTAAACTTTCCCAATCTAATTCCATTCCAATAACAAACATAAAAAATATAAGTCCTAATTGACTAATCATACTTAAATTACCTAAAGAAGTTTTAGGGAACAAAGTTTCTGCAAAACTTGGAAAGACAGAACTTAAAAAAGATGGTCCTAAAATAATACCTGCAATAATTTCTCCAACAACAATTGGTAATAAAACTTTTGTTGCAATAAAACCAAAAATTCTAGTTGCTATCATAATAACAATAATTTGAGTTAGAAGAAGAGATAAAGGGTGATGAAATTGATTAAAAATGAGTGTTTTTAAATCATTTAATACACCATTCTCACTCATAAATTTAAAAGATAAATTTGCTAATGAACCACTAGTTGAATAGCCAATATAAAGTATCACAACTATTCCCATGGAGAACAAAGTCACCATAAGTAAGTATATATACATTTTTTTCATTTCTATCCTTTTTTATAAAAATTCGGACATAGTAGTGGATAAAATATAAAAAGAATATTAATTTTAGAAATTAGTTTTATTACGTTTTATAAGTAAATATATAAAAAATGGAGCTCCAATAAAAGCTGTCACAACTCCAATAGGTAAAGTTGAATCTGTATTTAAATTTCTTGAAATTAAGTCACTAAAAACTAAAAAAACTCCACCAAAAAAGAAAGTTGGAAAAAAAAGTTTTTCTGCACTTTTTTTATAGATTAGCTTTACAATATGAGGAATCACAAGTCCTATAAAGCCAATAGGTCCTGTAAAACTAATAGTTATACCAACACATAAAGATACAACTACTAATAAAGTTAAGTTTGTTTTATCAACATTCAAGCCTTTTAAAAATGCCATATCATTTGAAGTAAGTAAAAGTTTGATTTTATTTTTATATAAATAAATTATCACATAAAATACTATACTTACAAAAAAGATTACAAAACTATTAGAAAAACCAACGGTATCTAAACTTCCAAGAGTAAATCTAACTATTGAATAATTTTCTTGTAAACTGCTCATATAAAAAACTAACATCAAAGCTGAACCATAAAAATATGATAAAGCAATTCCTATTAACAATATCGAATTTGTCGAACTTCCAATAGAAGTTTTATTTATAATCTTTGAAATAATATATAAAACTAAAATAGTAAAAAGTGAACCTAAAATAGAAGAAATAAAAATATACATTGTAGGTAACAGTATTATACCAATAGCAGTAAAAAGTGTAGTTCCACTTGCAATTCCTAAAGTATAAGGCGTAATTAACTCATTTTTAAAAATAATTTGAAAAATCAATCCACTTAAAGCTAAAATTCCACCAACAAAAAAAGCCAAAATTACTCTTGCAACTCTCAAATCCCAAAATACCATATTTGAACTATTTGAAAACTCAAATATATCTTTTATATTTATTTGAGTTTCACCTAAAAATGGTGATATAAAAATTATTATTACCCCTAAAATATATAAAAAAGGTTTCATAAATCTACCACCAAATGATTTTGCATTTTTTTGATTGAATTATTATAAAATTTCAGTAGATTTTCATCTTCAAAAAACTCTTCATGGCTTCCAAAAAAATCAATTTTTCCAGCTTTTATAAATAAAATTTTATATTTCTTTAAAGCATAAGCTAAATCAAGATTATGAGTTATAATAATTTTTTGTTGTAACAAATTTGAATCAAAAATATCATAAATATCTTTTAATCTTTTTAAGTCTAAATTTGCAGTTAATTCATCAAAAATTGTTATTCGTGCATCATGTAAAATAGCACTAGCCATTAATAAAAGTTGTTTTTCTCCAGAACTTAAAAGAGAACAAGATCTATTTTCTAATTCTTTTAGTTTCAATAAATTTATAGTATCTTCAAGTTTAGATTTATCTACATTTTTTATAAAAGAATTCTCTAAAAACTCTTTTACAGTCATATATTCATCAAAAATAAAAAATTTTGGTGGAATATAATTTATATATTCTGCTCTTTTAAAACTACTTACTTTTGATAAATCTTTTGCATATATTTTAACACTACTATTTGAAATAAGATTTGATAAAACTTTTGCTAAAGTTGATTTTCCAGCTCCATTTTCACCTAATATTAATAGATTCTCATCACTATTTAGAAAAAATGATATACTTTTTAAAATTGAATTACTATAATTTTTTATCTCTAACATTTTCCAAAATCTTTTTAAAATCTTTTATAAATAGTGCTACTCTATGACTAGAAATTCCAGCATAAAGCTTATCAATAGTATAAATATTGTTATTTTTACTTGCATTTATAGGTAAACTTCTCCACAAGTTTATAATATTTTCTTGTTCATTTTTATTATTTTCTAAAAATGGAGTTAATAAAACTATTATATCAGGATTTAAATTTATAATTTTTTCTGTATTTAATACAGGTTGTGCTTTTGACTCTGATTTATATGCGTTTTTATTTGAACTAGCATTTATAATATCTTCAAAATAAACATAATTTCCTGCAACATAAATATCATTTGATAGTGTTTGTTGAGGACTAAAAACTATTAAAATTTTCTGATTTGTTACTATATTTTCTAACTCTTTTAAAGCTTTATCTATAATTTGATTTAACTTTTTTGCTTTATCAATTTTGTTAAAATACTCACCTAAATTTTCTATTGAATATTTTATATCAGCTAAACTATCAGTTTTATACACTTTAAGTTTTATATTTAAAGCTTCTAAGTTTGAATTTAACTTCTCATCATAATTTTGAGTTATTACAACTGTTGGATTTAATTTCAATACTTTTTCTAAAGAGATATTATTGTAACTTCCAATTTTTTGAATAGATTTTGATTCTTCAGGAAAATCACAAAATTTTGTATTTGCAACTACGTTTTTTCCTTCATCTAAAGCAAATACTATCTCATTTATTGCTGGACTTAGAGTTATTACTCTAGTCTCAGCAAATAAATTTATAGAAAATAAAACTATAAAAAAGAGTTTTTTCATGTTAGAAAGTTGCCTTTACACCTAAATATCCACTTCTTTCTTCTGTTGCATAACCATCAAGTACTTGATATTGTTTGTCAAATATATTATTAACTTTTATGAAAGCTGAAAAGTTTTTATTTATTTCATAATTGATAACAGTATTCCATAAAGTATAATTTCCAGTTTTAACATTTTCATTATAATCTACAAAACCAACACTTTTTCTACTTCCTATATATTCACCATTTACATTAAAATGAAACTTTTCTATACCATAATAATCAGCACCAAATGTGAATTTATTTTTCGGTCTATTAATTAATCTTTCATCATCTGCATCTTTAGCACTTAAATTTGTATATCCTAAATTTAAAAAAATATCTTCAGTAATACCGTTTTTATAAGCAATTTCTGTACCTTTTAATTTACTATCACCATCAATATTTTCATATCCATTTCCCCAACTTATCATATTGTTAACTTTTGTATGGAAATATGTTATAGAAAAACCTTTATACTCGATTCCTATATCATAACCTTTTGTTTTTTCAGGTTGTAAATCAGCATTTCCAACTGGACTTGGTCCCCAACCCCAATCTTGTGCAGGCTCAAATAGTTGATAAATTGTAGGTACATTATATCCTGTTCCATAATTTGAACTAATATTTAATTCATCAACAATATATTGTTTAATTCCAACTTTTCCAGTTGTTTTATCATCGAATTTATCATAATCATCAAATCTCAAAGACTGTGTAAAAATTGTATTGTCATTAAAGAATTTATTATTATTTGTAAGATAAATAGCTTTACTATCATATGTTTTTTTCAAATTATTTTCATGCTCATACTCTTTATAATCAGCACCAACTGTAATAAAAGAACTATTATCTAAATAAGGAATTGTTGTTTTTATACCATATTCATCAACACTACCATCAAAATCTGATATGCTAGGATTATCATCTCTTCTTTCAAAAGTTGATCTATTTGCATAAACATTTGTTGTGGCAAAACTATTTACATTTTCATAATTTATGTTGCTATAACTATTATTAGATTTTACTTTTGCTTTTGAATTTGCAGAAGCTATTGGATCGGTATTCCAACTAGCATCAGAAAGAATACTGTCATAATTTGTTTTACTTTTAATTATATTATGCCCTACACTCAATCTATTATTTTCATTGAAATTATATCCTGCTTTCAAATCTATTGATGTATTTTTATATTCATCATCTTCAAAGTCATCAATATCACTACCTTTTGGTGATATTGATGTAAAGCCATCTGTATCAACTCTCAAAACATTAAGTTTTGCATCAAATTTTTTATTTTTATGAGAAACTCCAGCATTTACTTTTTTAAAATTATAACTTCCATATTCTGTTGAAATATTTGTAAAAGTACCTTCTTTTGATTTTTTTGTGATAATATTTATAACCCCAGCACTAGCATCTGCTCCCCAAATACTTGATTGTGCACCTTTTATAACTTCAATTCTTTCAATATCAGTTATCATTAAATGTGCAAAATTTGCTCCACTTAATCCTGTTGGGTCATTGTATCTTATACCATCTATTAAAACTAAAGTTTTATTAGAGTCCATACCTCTTAAATAAACAGATGTTGGTTGTCCCATTCCACCGTTACTTGTAAAACTTATTCCAGGAATTGTATTTAAAGCATCAACTACTGTTGTATAATGTTTTTCTTCTATTTCTTCTGCTGTAATAACATCAATATTTGAAGTAACGTCTTTGATTGATTGTTCTGTTTTTGTAGCACTTGTAACTGTAATAGTTTCTAAAGTATCAGTTGAAAAAAGGTTTGTTGCTAAAAAAAAGCTTGCAACTAAGCTTGTAGATATTTTTTTCATTTTTTATTTTCCTAATTATTTATTTTATGTTGTTTGTTGAATATAGTTTGATTGGTTTTAATTGTTTTTCTAACAATTGTTTTATGATTTCTGGCATTTTTGACAAAATTGAGCTAATTCTACAGCCAATGCTTAAAAGTTTTCTATTTGTTGTAGCAGATAAAATACCAAAAAAACTAAAATATTTTTTTCTTTTCATAACCATTTTCCTCCTTTATAAAATATAATTTGATTAAATATGACAATTTAAAATTGTTTTTGTAGGATCGATAATATATTCATAACCTTTATAAGCTATATAAATACCAAAAATTATTACCAAGATAGAAGCTATTTTTATAAATAAATCTCTTAAGTTTGATTGTTTAAATAATCCTATAAAAAATCCAAGAGAAAAAAGAGCTGGAATAGTACTTAATCCAAAAATAAACATTACAAAAGCACCCCAAAATGCGCTTCCTGTACTAGCTGCTGTTATTGCAAAAACATATACAAAACCACAAGGAAGTAGTCCATTTAACATTCCTAAAAGATAAAAACTAAATAAAGATTCTGAAGATAAAAGAGACTTAAAAGTTTTTTGATAAAGTGGTGATTTAGAACAGCTGTGTTCTAAAATAGTTAAAAATTTGATTTTCCCAAGAAGTGAGAATCCAACTAAAACCATTAAAACACCCGTAATTAATAGTAAAATACCACTTGTCAAATTATCAAAACTTACAACACCACCAACAAAACCAAATAAGGCACCTAAAATCATATAAGTTGTCACTCTTCCAAATGAGTATAGTAGATGTGCAAATGTTTGAGTTTTTTTTGAATATTCATTTTTTATTTTTGTACTTGAATAAGCTATTACTATTCCACCACACATTCCAACACAGTGACCAAAAGAACCTAAAAAAGCAATACTTATGATAGTTATTATACTAATTGCTTCCATTATTTAGTAATTAACTCTTTTCTATATGCTGGATTTGCTAAAGTTTCATTTCTAAGAACTCTTAATTGTACTTCTTCAAAAGATATTAAACCATCTTTTAACTCTTCGTAAGCACCAAATCCATATCTCATTGGAGTTTCATCTGTTCTGCTATACCAAGCATTTCTACCATCTATATATCTTTTTGTATCTTTAGACATAACCCAAATTTTCGCTGTATCTTTAAAAGGTTTATTTTTTAGCCAATTTACCATTCCACCATGATCATGGAAAAACCAAGTTTTACCATCAGGAGCAACTACTTGAGAAGCATAATCTAAACTATTTATTATCATTCCACAGTCGCTATCTTGATATTTACCTAAAACAATTTCTAATGGAACTTGAGACATATTGTCTTCTTTTAAAACAACCATTTGTTTACTACTTGACATTGATAAAAAGATTATTACTATAATTGCAACAACAATAACTACAGTAATAATAGGCATGTATTTTTTCATAAAAACTCCTAAATAAAGCAATATTATATTGATTTGTATATAAATTTAAGATTATATTACAATAAAAACTGATTGCACTCTATTCGATTTCTTTCCGATTTACATAATATAATTTTGGCTACTAGAATAATCACTATTTTTTTAATAGAATTGCTAGGATAGATATATTTATAAACATTTCAATCATTTTATTATTTTCTCAAAGCTTTGCTTCATTCCTAAACTTTAACAGGGAAACAATAAATTTTAAAATTAATATTGGATAGAATGTCGCTAAATTATAATTAGGAAATAAAAATGAGAAATTTATTATTAAGTTTATTATTAATACTAACATTAACTTCTTGTGCAACAAATATGACAAATCAATCAGCAGTAGCAACATATAATGCTGGAAATTATGAAGAGTCTTTTAAAATGTTAAAAGAGTTGGCAGATAAAGGTGATGTTCGAGCTCAAAGAAACTTAGCAATTTTTTATTACAATGGAAAAGGGGTAAAGCAAGATTTAAATGAATCTTCAAAATGGTTTGATAAAGCAGACAATACTGAGTATTTAATAGTTAAAGAGAAAGCAGATAGGGGTGATGTTGTAGCACAATATGAGTTATATTTCTTTCATAAAGATGGAAAAGGTGTGAAACAAGACAATATTGAGGCTATAAAATGGCTTGAAAAATCAGTAGATGGTGGATATTTAAAAGCAAAAAAAGTATTGGGTAACGTATATTTTGAAGGAAAAATTGTAAAACAAGATTATAAAAAAGCATTTAAAATTTTTGAAGAGATAGCAAATAGTTATATTGGTGATAAATATATTATTAGTGATTCTAGAAGTAAACTTGGTGAAATGTACCAAAAAGGTTTAGGGGTGAAACAAGATTATGAAAAGGCAGTTTATTGGTATGAAAGATCAGATATATCTATTGAAAGTAGTCAAAATCTTGGAGATATGTATTATACTGGTGAGGGAGTAAAACAAGATTATAAAAAAGCTTTTGAAACATATAAAAAAGTTCCTTCTCTTCACAATTATTATAATTTAGGGATTATGTATTATAAAGGTGAAGGTACAAAAGTAGATAAAGAAAAAGCTTATAAATATTGGACATCTTGTAGTAAATCTTCGATTAAAGAAATTGAAACAAATGCACAAGAAAAGCTTGATATTTTATGTAAAGAAAGCCCAGAGATTTGTATAAACAAAAAATAGTTAATTTGGCTTTTTTCCAATCTTCAACTTTAAAATTCATATTTTTAATAAAGTCATATTTTATATATAATTTATTTAAATAGCATAAAAAAAAGGCTTTACAGAGGGAAAAACTGTAAAGCCCGTATTCAAATTATTTCACAAATATAGGATACTAAATTATTTATTTAGTAGAAGGAGGATTTAATATTTAATATAAATATCCTATGAATGTAATTATAATAGTAGAAAAATTAAAATAAGATAAAACTTATCCTATTTTCTAAAAATTTTTAACTTTTAACTTATACTTTTAATATTATAATGCCAACTCAATAATAATTTAGGAAATATTTTAATGAAATTGATAATATTTGATATGGATGGAACTCTTATAAATAGTGGATTTGCTATTGCAAATACAGTAAATTATGTAAGAGAAAATTTAGGATTTGAAAGATTAGAAAAAGATTATATTTTAGAAAATGTAAATGATCCAAAAATAAACTCTGCAGAATTCTTCTATGGAACAAAAGAGTTTACAGAACAACAAGCAAAACTTTTTGAAGAGTATTATAATAAACACTGTTTAACTGACTTAGTTATTTATGATGGTATATTAAAGCTACTTGATGATTTAAAAAGTGATTTCACTTTAGCAGTTGCAACAAATGCAAATTCAATATATGCAAACAAAATGTTAAGTCATCTTGAATTAAATCACTATTTTTCATCAATTTTAGGTTACAACGATGTAAAAAATCCAAAACCACATCCTGAAATGGTAAATAAACTTTTAGATATTCATCAAATAAAAAAACAAAATGCACAACTAATTGGTGATTCTCATAAAGATATTATGGCAGCGACAAATGCTGGAGTTGATTCTGTATTAGTTAATTGGGGATTTTCAAATCATACAAAAGATGCTATTGAATCTGTAAGTGAACTTGAAAAAAGAATAAAATCTAAATTTTTTATTTAGATTTTTATAATCTTAAATTCACCCTCTTTTAAATTTTCAAGCTCAAAATCTGCAAATTTTGTTCTATGAAGTTTTATAACTTTATTAGAAACTGCTGCGAACATTCGTTTTACTTGATGATATTTTCCCTCAACAATTTCAATTTTTACAAAAGTAGGAGTAATAATTTCAAGTTTTGCAGGAAGAAGTGGTTTTTCTTCTCCATTTAACATCAAAGTTCCACTTGCAAAGATTTCTACTTCATCACCTTTTAACGGCTTTTCTAAAGTCGCTTCATAAATCTTTGAAATATCTTTTTTGGGACTTGTTAATCTGTGATTCAAAACTCCATCATCAGTTAAAAGAATAACTCCTGTTGTATCAATATCTAATCTTCCTATTGTTGAAATTTTTGGATTTCTTCTACTATATCTTTGAGGCAATAAAGAATAAATCAATTTTCCTGAATCATTATGAGAACAGATATAACCTTGTGGTTTATTTAATAATATAAGTAAAGTTTCATCATCTAAAACTTCTCCATTTATTTTAATATCATCATGATAAGCTTTTATTGAAGTATTATAAACTCTGTTATCATTTATACAAATTTCATTCATTCTTAAAAATTTTTTTGCTTCACTTCTTGTACAGTATCCTAAACTAGATAAGTGTGCATCTACTCTTTTATAACTATTTGACATTATTTCTCTTTATTTAAAATAGTTTGGATATTAACATTTTTTTGAATAAAATACAAATATGAAATTAATTGATAAAAAATATAAAATTTATTTGCTAAATGAAGAGAAATTTGATTTTCCAACTTTAAATATGATGAATGATGATTTAGTTGCTATTGGTGGAGATTTTCATCCTCAAAGATTGTTAAATGCCTATGAAAATGGTATTTTTCCATGGTTTATAGATGATTTAGGATATATTCATTGGTTTAGCCCACAAAAAAGAATGGTTTTATACCCAGAAAATTTTAAAGTATCAAAAAGCCTTAGAAAATCAATAACAAACAAAGGATTTGTCGTAAAATCAAATGAAAATTTTGAAGAAGTTATTAGATCTTGTGCCAAAATAAAAAGAAAACATGAAGATGGTACTTGGATAAGTGAAGAATTTATTAAAGCATATACAAATCTACATAAACTTGATATCGCTTTTAGTATAGAGTGTTATTTAAAAGATGAATTAGTTGGTGGACTTTATGGAGTTTTAATTGGTGATATTTTTTGTGGAGAAAGTATGTTTTCTTTAGTTCCTGATGCTTCAAAGGTTGCATTTTATCATCTTTGTCAACAAGCCAAACAAAATGGAATAAAAATTATTGATTGTCAAGTTTATAATGACCATTTAGCAAGTTTAGGTGCTTTTGAAATAACTAGAAATGAATACTTTAATCTTTTAAAAGATAGTTAAATTTTACTATCTTTTTTTAAAATGAAAAGTACAATTTTTCTTGTAAAAAGTAATATATTATATAAAATTCTTGAAAATTTATTATCATATTTAAATAAAAAGTGTAATTTACTAAGAATTGTATTTTTTTTCACAGCACTATTTAAAAATTTTAAAGCTTTAGTTCCTTAATAATATGTATTTTTATGTAAAACAATAAATCCATTATTTGTATTCAAATTTGTATTATTTTTTATACTATTTATATTTAAACGTATATTCTTAATTTCTAAATCAGAATTATCTTTTAACTTCAAATATTTTGCATAATTTTTACAAAAGGGGCACTCTTCATCATAAAAAAGAACTATTTTTTCTTTGTTTTTTGTTTTCATTATTTATCCATTATTTATGATATAATTTTGCCTATTTTAAAATAAAAAAAGGTAAAAAATGAAAAAAGTGCTATTTACTATTTTATTCTTAAGTCTAAGTTTATTTGCTCAAAATGACTTTGGTGATGAAGATTTTGTAAAAGGACAAGATGCTTATGATAGACAAGATTATCCTACTGCCATAAAGTTTTATGAAAAAGCGGCAAGCAAAAACAATGTTGATGCTATTTGGTCTCTTGGTTTTATTTATGATAATGTTCAAGAACACAAAGGTATTAATGCAAATTTATTAGAAGCGTTTAAATGGTATAAAAAATGTGCTGATTTAAATGATGAACAATGTTTATTTAATGTTGGAAATATGTATCATGAAGGTCATGGAGTAAAACAAGATTATGTAGAAGCTATCAAATGGTATTTAAAAGCAGCAGATAAAGGATATATTGATGCTTATTACAATCTAGGTTTAATGTACGAAGAAGGACTTGGTGTAAGAAAAAATATTCCTGAAGCTATAAAATGGTATCAAAAAGCTGCTGATTTAGGTGATGAAGAATCGCTTTCTGCTGTAAAAGAACTTAGTTCAAAACTTCAAAAATAAAGTCTAAAGCTTATTATAAATATAATATTTTATAATAATATATTTATAAGTTTTTAATATAATTTCTTATAAGATATACAAAATCTTATAAAGGAATTATTTATGCAATTAAGAGAAAAATTCTCTCCCACTTGTTTTTTAGCTGCTCTTGGAGCTGGAGGATTAAGTGTTTCATTTTTTATGTATTTGATGTTTTTAGTTCCCCATCCAAATACGCCAATGGCAACTTACGAATATGTTATAGAAGCTTTATTTAAAGGTAATTGGTTATCTTTTGTAGTGGCTTTCTCTTTAGTTTTTATTTTAGTTTTTGCTTTTTTACATTTTAAATTACTTATTTGGAACACAAAACAGTATTTAATGTATAAAAAAACTAAAACTTATGAAGATTTATTAGGTTCGAATGCTCAAATTTCACTTATGACTTTACCTTTGACATATACAATGACAATTAATGTATCTTTTGTTTTAGGTGCCGTTTTTGTGCCAAATTTATGGAGTGCAGTCGAATACTTATTTCCATTTGCACTTTTAGGTTTTGCTATAAATGGTTATTATGCTTTAAAAATATTTTTTGATTATTTTTCAAGACTTTTAATAAAAGGTGATTTTGATTTTACAAAAAACAATAATCTTACACAAATGATTTCTATTTTTGCATTATCAATGATTGCAGTTGGATTTGCTGCTCCTGGAGCTATGAGTCATAATATAGTAATAAATGCAATCGGTATTTTCTTTGCTATATTTTTTGCTTCAGTTTCAATACTTCTTATAGTATTAAAACTTATTTTAGGTTTTAAAAATATGTTTGAACATGGTGTTGGACTTGAAACTGCACCATCAATGTGGATTATTATTCCAATTTTAACTCTTCTTGGAATTACTTTTATTAGAGTAACTTTTGGATTAGAACACAATTTCCATACTTTAACAAATAAATCGTCACTTTTTGTACTAACTTCTGTTATTTTGTCTTTACAAATAATATTTGGTGTTTTGGGATATTCAGTGATGAAAAAGATGAGATATTTTGAAAAGTTTATAGAATCAAATGAAAAATCAGCTATATCTTTTTCTTTAATTTGTCCTGGTGTTGCTTTTTTTGTTTTTGGAATGTTTTTTATAAACTTAGGTTTAACATACAATGGAATTCTTGAAAAATATTCATTTTTTTATTTTATTCTTATGATTCCATTTATATATATTCAAATAAGAACAATTAAACTATTTTTTAAACTTTATAAAAAGTTTTCTTTCTAAAATAAAAGGTGAAAACAATTCACCTTTTTAACTTCAAATTATCACAAAAAATAAAATTGTGACGCAAACTGTGACAACTTTTTGATATAGTTATATATCAAAATGATAATTGATTTCAAATTAAAATTTAAAGAAGGTACAGTAAAAAATGAAAACTCTTGAAAATATAATGGCATATATATTTGTGAGTATTTATTTATGTGTTATTTATTTATGGGGTAGAGAGATTTTGTCATTATTTCTTAAAAAGGACTATGAAATATTATTTCTAGCATTTATTGTATCAGGAATTGTTGTTATGATATTTGGATATTGGGTTAAGTTAAGATTGGCTAGTTCACAGCTTGATGCTAAAGAAGAAATAGAATTAATAAAAATAAAAATAATATCAAAAGAAAAAATTACATTAAGAGAAAGATTAGGACTATTTCTATATGAAGATAATGTAAAGATTTGTAACAGAATAGGTATTATATTAATATCTATTGGTGCAATAATATATATATTAAAAAATATTTTATAAGGAGTGGAATTTATGAAACAAATATTTATAATTTTAATATTTTTTGTTAATTTAATATATGCACAAAATATAGAGTTTTATAATCCAAGTTTTAGTTGTGATAAAGTTAAGAAAAATAGTCCTGAGTATA
>VSSQ01000076.1_pt1 | contig 144729 bp, 113 predicted proteins | sample 4763081 | NCBI WGS metagenome assembly VSSQ01 (sample SAMN12137344, study PRJNA551015) | bioreactor metagenome | isolation source: SDC9 anaerobic chlorinated ethene degrading culture | place: USA: Knoxville, Tennesee | collected 2015-01-01 | reverse complement strand
TCGGAAAACAAAAGTAGGAAGAAAACTACTTTTGTTTTCCTCCTACTCGATTTAAAATACTTACCTCGAATATATCTCTTTTCCTTCTGAAATTAGACTAATTGCCTTCTCCAGAATCTCATCCTTTCCGCTTTTAATTCCATTAATTGTTGGCTCAATAACTAAATCCGGTATTATCCCTACTTGTTGAGTCTCTTTTCCGTCCGGATAATATATTCCTAATGCCGAAAATATCGTTTTTATTCCACCGGGTAATACTACCTCAGAGATGTTTCCATCGGCTCCGGCAGTCTGACTCCCAATAATTGTTGTGTTGCATCCGGCTCTGAGCGCCATGGCAGTGAACTCGGCCATACTTTGGGTTTCTTCATTTACAAGAACGACTAATTTTCCCTTATATGTATTTCCTACTTTGATGATTCCGTCCGCTCTATCGAAAGTAAACTCTCCGGGATTATTGATATTGGGAGTGGATGACCTGAAAAAAGGAGTATACTTTGAAATAAAATAGGCCCCCAATGAATAAGGTACAAATGCCGACGGGTAATTTCGGATGTCGATTATTATACCCTTTGTATGAGAAAACATCTTCATTATGTCGACCAGGTCCTCTTCTTTTATCGAAGCCAATGTAACATAGCCTATACTCCCATTTATGAGCCTGTAGTAGGGTGACGAATTAATTTTTCTGTAAACCATTGTATATAGGTCCAGCATATTGCTCGATAAATTCAATCTTTCATGTCTTGTTTTTCCGGACGAGATGTATATTATATCTGCATACTTATTATTAGAACGTAATAAATCACCACTAATATTCCGAAGCATACTTTTTTTGTTGGATGAAGGATAATATCGCTTAAGACTGTCAACAATAAATTCAATGCTTTTCCCATTAATGTGAGTAATAATATCTCCAATTTTTAATTTTTCCCCTTGAGTATATTCAGGATAATAATCTACTACTACAAGCTTGTTCTCGACAAATTTAACTATGTATGGTGCAAAGTTTACTCCTCTCCATGCTGCAATTTTATTAAATTCTTGCATTGCTCCTCCGTGGCTATCATCTATTTCCGTGGCAATGGAGAGAACAGCCTGTTCGTATTCAAGTTCATTTTTTGCCGAAATAAACAATGGAATATATTCATCAAGAACTTTATTCCAGTCCTTTCCTATTAAATATTTATACGGATAGAAATATTGAATTATTGTCCAATATTTGAATAAAGCTAATAGCCTGAATCCTGTATCCGGATAATCCATTCTCGAATAAGCATTCTCGTGACAAAATTCAGGGTTTCCAACAAGGGTAGTTCTTATATAGTATTTCTCACCCTGATATCTGTTCAGATAGATCTCTCTGATCTTATTTCTTAAATCAGAATCGATATCTCCGTTTTCAAACCAGGATAAATCAGGTTTAAGAATTGCATCTGAAGGTGTTGTCTCACAAGTCCGACAAACAGGTATACTGCCGTATTGCTTTATCCATCTTAGAAGTAAATGATCTCTTTCTTCATTATTTCTAATTTTCAAATATTCCGGAAGGATGCGAAATAATTCATAGTCCCAATTATAGTCACCTCTGGCTATAGATGGATGATGGTATTTTAAAAATCCCCATATTTTACCCAATAATGCCAGATTAGCTAAGGTTTGATTATCCGTATAATGCAATGTAATTCTTGATCCGGAATCAAATTCGTTGTCGCTTTCATTATATTTTTCAATTGCTTTGAATATCCGGGGCTTAAGATATTTTATTTTCTTCCCATCAATTGTTATACTCAGGTTGTCTAACCACATTTTTCCTTTACCTACTAATATTCCACCAACTACGGTTTGTTTTGTTTTAGAAGGCTTCATATCTAATGTAATTTCGTACCTAGTCCAATCGGTGGTGCCTGTTATCCCCTTTTGATGCATATTGTTGAGTCCTATCTGAGGATCAATTCTCATCCATAGTCCGGCGTATCCGTCTGTTACATCCTCTGTTTTTATATACCCGGATAAAGTTATTTGTTTCCCATTGTAGATGTCGGGAATTCTAAGACCCCATGTTTTGTAACCGGGATTACTTCCGGAATATTCAATTGATACTGAAAAATTACCGTGGTAAGTAGTTGTGGAATCAATCCCGATTACATAATCGGAATAACCACTATTTATCCAACCAGTTGGATATCCATTACTCACTTGTTCGAAGTCAAGATTATAGTTTCTTTTTTCATCAGTAAGGCACGAACAAGACAGCACAATTAAAATAAATAAAAGTATCCCGATTATGATTTTCATGTTGATTAGATTTTATTGCGTTGAAATTCAGGCTTTCAGCAGGTATAGTACACTCCTGCCGCTACCTACTTTTTCGAGTTTGTTTTGTTCGATCAGTTTCTTTATATCCGCCAATGCAATTTCCTTCGAGCATTGGTTAATTGCCATACAACGACTTGTAGAGATAGCGCGGGTCGCTTGCAGTTCGTTCAGTATCTGCCGGAGTCTTTGTTCTTCAGTCTTAACCTCTTTCTTTTCCGATGTTTTCCGTTCCAGGGTCATGGAGCTTAAAGCCGACTTCATAGTCGGCGAGCAACGGAAATTGACGTTCTTAAAACTAATTGAGCCCGATCTTATCTGCGATTCTTTAGTAACTCCCGCCGGACATTTCAGCGAAACGGAATAATGCCCCAATCCATCCAGATTTACATTCTTACCGTTCTTAAGATGAGTTATAATAAGCGACGTAAAAGCCTCCAGCATCCCCTTGACATCTGCCGAACAGAATGACGACTGGTGTGATATTTCCGTAGCAAGATAGTTGATATCCACAGTCATGGAAGGTACAATCCGTGCATGTAATTCACCTTTACTCTCTTCCCCATTCGTTGGGGGATTTTTATACAATCTGTAGTTAGCAGCCATACCTATATATTTAATTGTTGATCCAATTGTAACTAATCGATTTTATGCCGAACTGCTAATCGTTGGACCTAGGTCTACTTTTCGTTGGACCATGGTTGAGATATTGTTGGACCATGGTCAATATATTGTTGGACCTAGGTCCAACGATTAGTTGTTCGTTTGTAAAGATACTAATTATATAGTCAACATCACTACTTCTCCATTGTATTCTTGCTAATTCATTCCTTATATTTTCTACAACACAGCAATGACTTTTTTTCAACCCACAATCCAAGATGATTCATTCAATATTGACATTTTTTATGATTAATTTATTAAATAGCTTGTGCTATTAATAAATTAATTGATACATTTGGGGCGAACCGTATTATCTAGCTTGTATCAACCTTTAATACTAATGTGATGGAAAATACCAGACTACCAATTTTTGGTCAACTATTTAATTCCATTCAATGGATTTTTCTTTTTTTATTTCTCTTTCTTTTCTCGGCCTGTAATCAGGAAGATATAACACATAAAGATTTGAATCAATTGCTTATAATACTCTTAGGCTTTTTATTAGTGTTTATAATTTACATTTCAAGAAGACTTTATCAAGCTCGTACAATATTAAAAGAAAAGGAGAATGCACATATTATTAATCTTTCGAATGAAGAAGATATACGTGAGATAAATTTTATTCAAACTGAAATTTACTTGAAGCTTAAAGAAATAAGTAGCGACGAAAAAGGAAAAGTGATGACTCAGGAAGACTGGATCACCTTGGAACTTGAACTAAATACTATATATAACAACTTTGCAGTACACTTAAAAAGTTGCTGTGAGCAAATTTCTGAAACTGAACTCCACGTCTGCTATCTCCTTAAAGCAGGCTTTTCTGTAACTTCCATCGCAAAAATTATAGGCAGAACCAAATCGGCTGTCTCCATGAGCCGAAAAAGATTATTGGAAAAAATAAACCGTTGCGATTGCCTTGCTGCAGACTTAGATGATTTTTTATCAACAATTTAGCTATAAAAGTCATTTGTGACCAATTAGTGAACAAAAGTGATCAAAAAGTGACCAGCTTTATGATTATTGTGCCAAATTAAGTGCTTAGTTTTGGCGTAATCAATCTGTTGAATTATAAAAATTGTGTTATTGGTTTTCGTGAACAGATATAATGAAAATTCTAGTTTGGTTCATTAATTCCAATTTATCTAATCTTAAGGTAATTCTTTTATTATAATATGGATGCTAATATTATATAGTAAATTGAATAAAGTTGCTTTTCATATAAAGGATGAGTTTAGTTTGTTAATTTAATAATAGATTATAAAATATGAAAATACGTAAAATCATAAATTAAATATGGAAAGGTAGAACAGAACCTATAATGCCTGTATGATTATTAATACTTGCAGAATCATGGAAGGAAGAATCCTGATTATGAATACCATTTCTGTAATAGTGTTGATATGAATAAACTTGGTTATACTATTTTTCTTGAATAGATCTTTATATAAAAGTTCTCAGCAATTTTTTTTATTTAATGTTAGAAGTAAAGAAAAGTGATAATATGACTATTTATAAACAACATAGAAAAAGCCAGTTATTATTACGTTTAGCCAGACATTTAGTGTTAAATTCTAGCTTTACTAATAATCTAGGTTTGTACCATGGAAAGATGGGGATTGTACTTTTCTTTTTCCACTATTCACGTTATACAGGAGAGAATTTGTACGAAGAATTTGCTGGCGAGATGTTAGACGAGGTCTTTGACCAAGTCCATTTAGATATGCCGACTAGTTTTGAATCTGGATTATGTGGAATAGGATGGGGGGTAGAATATCTTTTGCTGCATGGTTTTGTAAAAGGGAATTCTGATGATATTCTTTCGGAAATTGATAATAAAATTATGGAAGAGAAAAATCTTTTACGAACTACTGATTGGAGTGTTCGGACGGGAATGGAAGGGATTTCATACTATATTAATATACGTCTGAATTCTTCCTCTCGAAATAGAAATACGTTGCCTTTTGATGAAAAATATTTGCATGAATGGAAATTAGTAAATAAAAATATTATTATACCGAACGAAAACCAAATTTTATTATCTGTTATTGGGACTTTACCGCAAGGTGTAAATATTACGTCATGGAAACTCGGCTTAGAAAATGGATGTGCTGGTTATGCAATAAAATGGATGCTAGGTACATAGAGTAAATTAACGCAATAAAAAGGAAATTACAGAGTACACTTTTCTCATTAATTAGAATCAATGCCAAATGGCAATTGTATATTGTTTAATTAAAAATTTAATGTTTATGAAAAATTTAAAAAAGTTGACCCTTATTCGATTGAGTGAGGTAGAATTAGAAAAAAAGGATCTCAAGAAGCTTAAAGGCGGTGGTTGTTGTATTTGTGGTGCAGGTGGAAATACATTAAATGCAAGTTATAATCATGCGGGTGACCTATATTCTCCGGGTGGAGGATATGGATGGGGATACTAAATTCTAAACTTAAAATCGAGAAGATATATTTTCTTCTCGATTTTTCATAATCAATTTAAATAATGAAAAAAATAATCACATCTAATTCTGGTTATAATTATATTTATAGCTCGTATATGAATAGTTTTTTGCTTACACCCTTTGCTGATGCTAAAGAAAAAATAGTTAATCTGAATATAAATAAAGAAGAGGTTAGTTATTATGAAAAGAAAATGATTTTTTTGAAGGAACATGGAATATTAGATGATAATATACTTCCTATAATGGATATAGAATATGATTCTTTCTGCATTGAATCCAACCTTGCCAATCTAAACCAATTATTAATTGAAGTAACGGATGAATGTAACTTGGCATGCAAATACTGTAGCTATGGAGAGTTATACGGAAATTACGATGTACGGGAAGGGAAAAAACAAAGCTTTAATAATGTGAAAATATTGATAGACTTTTTGTATGATTTATGGAAGTCTTACAAAAATATTTCGTTTGATAATGTAATAAATATAGGCTTCTATGGTGGAGAACCATTAATGAACTTTACATTGATAAAACAAATTATTGACTATTTGGAATCACTCGAATTAAACGGTTTTAAATTTGTTTATAACTTAACAACAAATGCTGTTTTACTATCAAAATATATAGATTATCTGGTTGAAAAAGAAATTCATTTGCTAATAAGTTTGGATGGATCAAAAGAAAATAATGTATATCGCACAGCAAAAGATGGGAGAGAGTTGTTTGATGTTATATATTCAAATATTATATGCCTAAAAGATAAATACCCTGATTATTTCGATAAATGTGTTAATTTTAATGCTGTTCTTCATAATAGGAATTCTCTCGTTGGTATTTATGAATATATTAAAGATACTTTTGATAAAGTTCCTTATGTATCTGAATTGAATAGAAATGGGGTCGACATTGAAAAAAACGAAATGTTTAATCAGATGTATGTTAAAAAATCAGACAGTATAAAGCAGGCTGTAAATTGTGAAAGTATAAATCTTAATGATATAATTGCGGATACAAAAATTACACAATTAAATATATTTATGATGTCTTATTCTGGTAATATATATAAAACTATACCTGATTTGTTTTTTTTAGATGAAAAATTGAGATATTATCCAACCAGTACCTGTACTCCATTTTCCAGAAAAATATTTTTAACTGTTAATGGAAAGATTCTTCCATGTGAGAAAATTGGTCAACAATATCCTTTAGGGCATATTACTAATGGAACTGTATGTTTGGATATAAAAGAAATTAAAGATTTTTATGCTTGCCTATACAGACCTATTGTTGATAAATGTAAGCATTGCTTATTGTGGAAAACATGTGAAATTTGTGTTTTTTTTCTCCCAAAAGATGAAAATAATAAAGTTATCTGCCCTTATTTCTGTGGAGAAACAGAAATTAGCAATTATTTTGCATCATACCTTTCTGTCTTAGAATCTCAGCCTGAATTACAAGATAAAATTGCTAATGAAATAATAATTGATTAAAATTATGAATAATTATAAATATTGGTTTTATTTGGAACCGTTTACTTTTCTTTTTCATGAAAAAGAAAAATTTGTTATATACAATACGCTAAATTCTGTTTACATAGATTGTTCTATTTACGATGAACAGGTTCATAGAGTGTTGAATAATCTTTTTAATTCAGAAGCTAATTATTGTGTTGGGCTAAATCAGGAGCAGTTCGTGAGTCAATCTTTACAGACATTTATAGATAAAATTCGTGAATCTTTTTCCGGAGATATTATAGAAAATAATTCAGGAGTAGCACCTTATATTTTCAAACCTATTCTTCGAATTTTTCATCATCCAGAAAGTGCTAAAACAAAAGAATATAATTTATTAGGATTAAATAGCCTATTGTATTTGCACGAAGTTATTTTCTATTTGGGAAACCAAGCTGAAGATTTATGTATTGAACATGAGAATTGTTATAAACAATTCCTACATCCAATTAAAACCGCGAATCAGATTTTAACCATTGAGAAATATAAAGAGATTCTTAATCAGCTATCCGTATGTCAACTAGATAAGATAAGTATTATTCCTGGAATAATTAAAGATAATGCTTTGTTATCTTCACTTCTGCAGCTAATTAGTGAACATAACTTTAAGGTGGAATTAATCCTTCCATATAAAATATATGATCTGGATGACGTTGATTCTGTCATTGGACATAAAATATCAGCACGAATACTTATTCATCTCCCAACTAATAAAGATGAATTGGAAAGTCAAATGAATTTGTTTTTGGGTTACAATATTACGTGGGTTTTTATTGTTTCAGAAGATAGAGATATTGATTACATCCAAAGTTTCAATGTTAATGAAGGGGTAAATGTTGAATATTTACCATGGTATAATGGATCAAATGATTCGTTTATTAATAAATATGTTTCTAGTGAATTACAAGATATAATTGAATTTCCAATTAACAAACAAAAGATATTCAGAAGGCAAATCCTTAATGAGAACTTTTTTGGAAAATTAACTATATTTCCTACAGGGGAAGTGTACTCTAATGCTAATTTCCCGTCAATAGGAGATATAACGAATCTGAAATTAACAGAAATCGTCTACAATGAGGTAAGTAAATTTTCTATGCCCTGGTTCATGACAAGAAACAACTGTTCATGTGAAAGTTGTATAAATAAATATTTATGTCCGTCTATTTCCAACTATGAAGTTGTAATGAATGAATATAATTTCTGTTATTTAAATAAAACAAAACAATGAATCATAAATTTAGTATTTTATTGGGTATAATTGCCATCGCGGGATTATCGTGCCGTGAGTCAGGGCAGAAAAAATCTTTAACCTTCGCAAACTGCCCTGTAGTGGCTCAGAGTTTAATCAATAATGGCGATTCATTGATTGTTTGTGATATTGAACAGGTGAAAGATACATTTAACGTACCACTAAGTTCCTTACTATCCTCTTTTGAAGTGATCCGATTAGAAAATGCAGAGGAAGCGTTAACCGCTGTCGATGGGGTAGTTGCGGTAAGTGATAATTATATTGGAATCGCTTCATTTAAGGCAAAGGCTTACAAGCTTTATGATAAAAAAGGTAGTTATCTGCGCACTTTATCTAAACCGGGGCAAGGTCCGGATGAATACTACATAAGCATTTATGATAGTTATATTGATGAAAAAAACCGGAAAGTATATTTGATATCTGGAAGGGCTACGAAATTAATGGTTTTTGATTTAGAAGGTAACGCGTTAGAGCATATTCCACTTCCTTACGTTGTTCATAAAGGACGATTTATCATTTATCCGGAAAAGGAAATGCTTACTATGATGGTACTTCCCTTTTTAGACACACCTTCGGTTATTTGGGAGCAGGATTTTAAGGGTAACGTTCATCAGGAAATACCTTCCGGTCAGTTTGTGATTAAGCCAAGCGATTATAGCAATGAAATCTGGGAGTCTTTAAATACTAGTAAAATAGATTTTTCATTGGTCTATTGGCTACCAACAAGAGATACGCTTTACCATTATGAACCGGAAAATAATCGTTTACAGCCAAGATTCACACTCCATTTCAATGAAGAGGTGATACGTCACAATTATATAGAATTGCCGAATCATTATCTGGTGTGGTTGATAGATCAGGCTGCATGGTCAGAGATGCCCCGTTTTTCTAAAATTCTTGTCGACAAGAAAACTATGCGGGGATGCTATGTTGATTTTAAACTGGATATGCTTGGAAATATTGACGGACCCAATAAAATATCTTTCAGCAGAGGCTATTTTACAGCTATTATGGATTCGTATGCTTTGAAAGAACAATTGGAAAAAGCCCTCTCCCAACCAGATAAACTGAATCCGGAGATGCTCAAGAAGATTAAGGATCTTAATAACAGTATCACAGAAGATGATAATAATATCGTCTTTATTGGAAAATTGAAATAAGAATAAATATATACACAATTAGCAATAATGACGCAAATCTTTTTTTTTAATGAAGGTAGTAGAGCTTCAGAATATGGTATTGGAACATATGTCGAACAGATGTCAGGTATATTTTTAAAAGCCAAAGATATACAATTTAACATTGTGATGACACGTTCAAAGGAGAATGAGTTTTGTGTAAAAAAAATATATAATATAAATATATTTTATATTCCTGATATATTGAATAATGATGATTCAGAAATTAAAATTAATAAATATTACAGAAATACTTGGATTTTAATACGTCCTTATATTTCTACTATTGAATCTGATAAAATTATCTTACATTTAAATTATTATCAGCATATTTGTTTTTATAGTTATTTCAAACAGAGCTTTCCAAATATGAAGTCTTGTTTTACAATCCATTATATGGATTGGTGTTTTAAAATTAAAGGAAATTTGAATTATTTTAAAAAAATTATTTGCTCAAGAAAATCAATAATAAAAAATGAAATTGAAAGAGCTGTATTAGAAATATATAAAAAGGAGAAATTACTATTTGAGCAAATAGACAATATAATCTGTTTGTCCAATAAAACAAAAAAAATATTAAATGATTATTATCATGTATCTTCAGAAAAAATGGTTACTATTTATAATGGGATTGAGGATAAGGCTATTTTATTAGCAAAAGAAGAAATTCAAATGTTGAAGAAAGATTTGTTTATAGATAAAGAAGAAAAAATAATCCTTTTTGTTGGTCGGTTAGATGATATAAAAGGAGTTGATAAGTTAATAATGGCATTCAGAAAAGTATTAATTAATATGTCTAATTGTCGATTAATTCTTGTTGGCGATGGTTATTATTCTCAATATTTGCATGAAAGTAGTTTCATTTGGAGTAAGATAACTTTTACCGGACATTTAAAAAGAAATGAACTATATAAGCTTTATCAAATCGCAGATGTAGGAGTTTTGCCATCTTTTCATGAACAATGTAGCTATGTGGCAATTGAAATGATGATGCATGGTATTCCTTTAATTGTTAGTACATCTACAGGGTTGTCTGAAATGGTCGAAAATGGAATTACAGGCTTTCATCTTCATGTAATTGAAAATCCGGATAGTACAGATCTTGATGTAGGAATTGTGGCGAAAAAAATAATGTATTTGCTAAATAATCCTAATATAAAAAAGATAATAGGACATAATGCACGCTTAAAATATGAAAATACATATACATCAAAAATTATGAATGAGAATATGTTAAACCTTTACTTTTCAATTTGATGTATTGTTCTTTGAGTAAGCATCTTATTTGATGATGGTTAAAGGTTTAATTTGCTATTATTTAAAATGTTATCTGTCAAATATAGAATTATGAAAATACCTAAAATTATTCATCAACTTTGGGATGAGAAAATACCTCTCCCTGAATTTTTTTCCAATCTAGGAGAAACTTGGAAGAATTGTAATCCTTCTTGGAAATATATTTTCTGGGATAAATCTAAAATGGATTATTTTGTACAAGAAAGTTTTCCTAGTTTTATGTCGACAATAAATGGATTTAAACATGATGTTCAACGTTGGGATGTGATTCGTTACTTAATTCTTTATAAATATGGCGGAGTATATGTCGATTTTGATTATGAATGTTTAGAATCATTAGATAATCTTCTTCTGGATAAAAGCTGTTGCTTTGGCTTAGAGCCAAGAGAGCATGCACAATTATTTAAAAAAGAAAAAGTGATTTCAAACGCATTTATAGCAATAACGCCCGGACATCAATTTATGGAGCAAATATTAAAGACCGTACAACATTCCTCGTCAATTGCAAATGAAAAGCTTATATATGTTTTGGAAACGACAGGACCGCATATGTTAGTTGATTTGTACGATCAATATCCGAAAAAGGAAGAAATATCACTTATACCATCTGAGTTTATTTGTCCTCTAACCAAAATGGATGTATCTAATTATATCAATGGACTGATTGATGAAGAGTTATTGGGAGAAAAAATTAAAAATGCTGTGGCAATTCATTACTTTTGGGGATCGTGGGGTTAATTCAGAGATCTATTAATAATGCTAATCCATAATACGAAATGAATAGTTCGAATAATGTTTAGGCGTATCCATTACACTCAACTAGATGCCATGGATTGTGGGCCAACTTGTCTTCGCATGATTGCGAAGCACTATGGTCGTAGTTATTCCTTGCAGGGGCTTCGGGAGAAATCGTTTATTACCCGTGAAGGCGTGTCAATGCTGGGAATTAGTGAAGCGGCTGAAAGTATTGGGTTTCGGACTTCGGGGGTGCGTATTACGTATGAGCAGCTTCGGGATGAGGCTGTAAAGCCTTGTATTCTACATTGGAACCAGAATCATTTTGTGGTTTGCTATAAAATTAAAAAAGGAAAGATTTATATTGCAGATCCGGCATCGGGGCTGGTGGTGTATACGGAAGAGGAGTTTAAGCGGTGCTGGATAAGTACGAAAGTGAATGGTGAGGATACAGGTACGGCTTTGCTGCTGGAACCGGGACCGGAGTTTTATGAGTTGGAAGAGGAAAAAAACACTGTTAAACGTGATTTACGCTTTTTCTTTCGTTACCTGACTCCGTATAAAAGCCAGTTCGTTCAGCTGATTCTGGGAATGGTAACAGCCAGTATCCTTCAATTGATTTTGCCCTTTCTTACTCAGTCGTTGGTTGATACGGGTATCCGGGATGGGAATTTGTCATTTATCACACTTATTCTAATTACGCAACTGGCTATTTTTGTAGGGAAGTTATCGGTAGACTTTATTCGCAGTTGGATATTGCTTCACATGAATACCAGGATCAACATTGCACTGATTTCTGATTTTCTGGCCAAACTGATGCGGCTTCCTTTGCACTTTTTTGATACCAAGATGATAGGGGATATTATACAGCGTATTGGAGATCACGGGCGAATTGAGTCATTTCTTACGGGTTCTTCTATTAATACGCTTTTCTCGTTTGTCAATTTTATTGTGTTTGGCTTTGTGCTTGGGTATTATGATTTAACGATTCTGGCTTTATTTCTATTGGGTAACGGACTTTACGTGGCCTGGATTCTTGCTTTTATGCGGTATCGGCGAGAGTTGGATGTCAAACGTTTTGCTCAGGCTGCCGGTGAACAAAGCAACTTGTATCAACTGATAACCGGGATGCAGGAAATAAAACTTAACAATTGCGAAACTCAGAAGCGATGGCAGTGGGAGCGTATTCAGGTAAAATTATTCAAAATCAGTATGAAGGGGTTGGCTTTGGAACAATACCAGCAGATCGGATCGGTATTTTTTAATCAGACAACCAATATCTTGATCTCTTTCCTTGCCGCACGTGCTGTGGTAGAGGGACAGATGACGCTGGGTATGATGATGTCTTTAAGTTATATTGTGGGGCAGCTTACTTCTCCCATTGAGCAGTTCATCACCTTCGCCCGATCGTTTCAGGATGCAAAGATCAGTCTGGAACGCCTAGGCGAAATTCATCAACGGGAAGATGAAGAACAGAATATATCTCTAAAGCTTAAAGAGCTTCCGGATGTTCGCACATTAAAACTTGAGAACTTGTCTTTCAGTTACGATGGAGCCAATCGCGACTATGTATTGGAAAATATAAATCTTACCATACCAGAAAACAAGGTGACTGCTATTGTTGGTGCGAGTGGAAGTGGAAAGACAACGCTGATTAAGTTACTGCTTGGGTTTTACGAACCGAACAAGGGATCCATCAAATTGGGAGAAACCCCCTTGAAGCATTTAAATCCGCATATGTGGCGTAGTAAAACCGGCTCTGTTATGCAGGATGGGTTTATATTTTCCGACTCTATCGCCGGAAATATTGCTGCCGGGCAGGAGGTGATAGATCCGGAACGTTTACGCCATGCGGTTACAGTGGCAAACATCCGCGATTTTATTGATTCGCTTCCGTTGGGGTATAATACAAAAATAGGTATGGAAGGCAATGGAATCAGTCAGGGCCAGCGGCAACGGATGCTTATTGCACGCGCTGTATATAAAAATCCGGAGTTTATTTTCCTGGACGAGGCTACCAATGCATTGGACGCCAACAATGAAAAGGAGATAATGGAGCACTTGAATGAGTTTTATAAAGGTAAAACTGTGGTGGTAGTGGCTCATCGACTCAGTACGGTACGGGATGCCGACAAGATTGTAGTTCTTGATGGGGGTAAGATTGTTGAGGAGGGCACGCACCAGGAACTTACTGCAACAAGAGGTAAGTATTATCAGCTGGTGAAGAATCAGCTTGAACTTGGACAATAAGACGGTATAACACAAATGGAAGAAGAAAAGAAATACAAAGAGATAGAGCTAAGAAGCGAAGAGGTGCAAGAGGTGATGGGGCGTGTTCCGCCGTGGATATTGCGCTGGGGTATTGCTGTATTATTTGGCATCCTGCTTATCTTGCTTTGCGTAAGTTTCTTTTATCGTTATCCGGATGTCATTACTGCAGAGGTTACCATAACGACTGTAGATCCTCCGGTAAGTATTATCGCTCGAGCTACAGGTAAGCTGGACAAGATTTATGTAGAGAATAATAGTCAGGTGTCGGCCGATGTTCCTTTGGCGGTTATCCAGAATCCGGCCCGTACGGAAGATATACTTTGGTTGTCTTCGCAGGTTAGTGAATGGATTACATCAGGAAGTGATCTGCTAATGGCTCGCCAGCGTTTTGGCGCTCGTCCTCTTCAGCTGGGAAGTGTTCAGGGAGCTTATTCTCTTTTTCTAACCAGCTTGCAGGATTACAGGGATTATAAATCGTTAAATTACTATCCTCAAAAGATTGCCTTTCAGCAAAAGCAACTTAGTATGCAGCACCAGTATTACGGAGGAGTGGTGGAGCAGAATAAATTGACAGAAGTTCAGTCTGAGTTGGCCCGATCGATGTTTCAGCGTGATTCGGCTCTTTATCAAAGGAAAATACTCTCAGATGAGGATTTTGAAGTTTCAAAGAACAGTTACCTGCAAAGCAGGCAAACATCTTTGTCTGTGAAGGCTTCTGCAAAACAGTCTGAAATGCAGTTAACGCAAGGTAAAGAGACGCTGCTCGATTTACAGCAGCAGTCGTCGGAACTGGAGAATCGCTATATGCTGGCTTTGCGTACCGCTACAGAACAATTGGTTACGGCTATTAAATCCTGGGAACGGGATTACCTGATGGTGAGTCCCATATCCGGGACTGTAAATCTGATGGGTGTGTGGAGTAACAATCAGAATGTGTTAACAGGGGAAACTATTTTTACCATTGTTCCCGCCGCACAACACCAGCCAAAAGGAAAAGCGTTGCTTCCGGTACAAGGTTCGGGAAAAGTTAAGGTTGGCCAGCGGGTAAATGTGAGACTTAACAACTTCCCTGATCAGGAATTTGGTTATCTGATTGGCAGGGTAGAAAGTATTTCCAATATCCCTACACCGGAAGGTTTCTATGTGCTCGAGATTGTATTCCCATCCGGGTTGACAACCAATTACGATAGGCTGCTCCCTTTAACCCGCCAGATGGCAGGAAGTGCAGAAATCATTACCGACGATCTCCGCCTGATTGAACGCTTCCTGATGCCAGTCCGTAAATTAATACAAGACCAACGAAGCCGAAAATAAGCTTATTGAATCATCCAATCTTTGCAATCTACAATCCAAGATCTTTCTCTTTTTTGTCAGTATCAATAAATTATTTGCTGAATTGATAATTAATTTTTACTTTTTATCTAATTTGTAAAATATATTTGTTTTCATTGTAACTAATTACCTATTAATCCTAATTTTATGAAAACAAAATATGATTTACTCGTATTTCATTGGTAAACTCGGTATATTAATACTCAATATGCCTTCCTACCTTTGTGCGCAAAACTAGAATATGGTATATTGGACATTAGTTTATTTCAAGATCATCTACGATAAATACAGTTTCACCGGAATAAACAGAATAAACAAAAATGACAAAATTTGTCGCAAATATTAGCTGATATAAACAAGATTAACTTTTTTGCGCTCACTTTACTTTTTTTATTTTTGTAAACAAAGAGATTTGACATAATATTCAAATCTTTTATGCAATAGACTGTTAACTTATATTTTGTTTGTGCTATTAGTCCTCTTTTACGTATTTTATCAAGGGGTCTTTAGTTGAAAGATATTCTTTACTATAACAATCATAATTCAGTATTTTGTCTGCAAAAATATTAATGTCCTCTTCAGAAATTTCAACTTCAACTTTATCCATATATGGATTATTTGCTCCTCCTCTTAGATCTGTTGCAAAAGCCAAAGTAAATACGATACCTGAATTTGGAAGTTTAAAAGCAATCGAGGGTAAAGTATAGCCTCCTATCAAAGCTGAAGTTGCACCAACTGATATAATATGATCGTTTTCCCAAGCAATTGATGCTAATGCAGTAGCTGCCGAATAACTGGATTCGTCTTGAAGAATATATATTTTTCCATCAAAATGTACACTGTTACTATCCGGCAGAAGTACAACGTCTTGGTATACTTCTGTTTTTCGTCCTTTTCGTATTATTTTCAACTCGTTAAATGAAGATTGAATAGCATTTTCAATTGCTTCGTTATGATTGAACCCTACATGGTATTTGTATTTTAAAGGTTTATCTATTATTTTTTTTAATAAACTTATCCAAGCGCCGTCAGAACCTCCCGGATTTGATCGTACATCAATTATTATCTTTTCAATATTAGGTGAGTAAGTTGTTAGAAATTCATTTGTATACCATTTTTCTTCAATCATCTCCGGTATTCGTATATATAGAATGTTATTATTAAGAGGCATTACTTTTCCGAAATTTGATTGAGCATGCATCTTCCCCTGTGTATTTACTTTTTTACTCACATCTAATTCGATTTCTTTACCTCCGATTGAAAGAGTAAATTTATCAAAGCCTATTAGGGGAAGAGCCATTGGGAAAAGACGAGTATAAGGTTTATTATTTATGGGATCCCAACGTAAATAGTACATTTTAGAATAATTGTCTTTAACAAATTGATTCATTGGTATGCCATTAATAGAACCTATCTTTTCTCCGGTATCAATATGAATTTCATTATATGTAAAAGGAAGAATATTATAATAATCTCCGTTCATATATTTTGTCAATAAATTAATTTTTACTCTTGAATTTACATATTCAGTTGTTAGCCGATAAAAATGGTCTGCATTTGTTGTATCTGATAGAGTAACGTTGCCTATTGTTGATAAAAAATATTCAGAGGAAGCATAATTTTTTAATGAATATCCGGGAATGATTTGTGAATGCCCGTCATACAACAAATTAAGCCCTTGACGAATAATTTGTGTAAATTCTTCAATGGAAGTTGTAGTCGTTATTTCTCCGTATAATTTTTTAAATTCTTTATCTACATTTATACCTGTTCGCTCCTCTAATAAAGGTAAAGGAGAAAAATACTGATGAATATGACCTTGCAGAAATAGCAAATCATCCTGCATTTGTTCCTTCGTTATAGTTTGACTTTGTATTGGGTTGCCTATCAAACCAAGTAGAAACAGTATATAAAAATATTTATATATAGTAAAGCTCTTATTTATTAGTCTCATTTTTGTTATAGTATAAGGTGAAAAATTCTTTTAATTTATCTTTTTGGATTATGCAGACATCTAAATTGTCACCATCCTTGTTTTTTAGTTTCATAAAGGGACATCCACCGTTACAAATAGGTAGATATGAACATGTAAGGCATTCTTGTTCATATAGAGGATCCGCATCAACCATATATCGTGTATATAGTTCTGTATTTGTAATTCCGTCCCGAACATTTCCAATACTTTTTTCATCTCGACCAACATCACACCAACATTTATAAAGTTCTCCTTTAGGTCCAATTCCATAACTATTTTCACTACGAGCTGAACATTCCGTAATTGATGTTTGCGGATAATAATATTTTTCAAATGGATATTTATATCCATTTTTTAAGATAAAATCGCTTTGATCTAATCTATTAAGTATACAAGAAGACTTACTACAAGAATTATTGTACTCAGCAACATATGCCGGATAGAGGGATAATTTGGGGTTTGTAATTTTATTTTTTAGATAACTATTTAATTCGAAGAATTCATCAGCGTTATTTTTATCAATATCGACTCTTATGTTTACAAATATTTCAGGATATATTTCAAAGAGTTCAATAATATTATTTACAATCTTTTGGAAACTATCTTTATTCGTTTTATGCGGTCTTCTTTTATTATGAGTTTCTGATAATCCATCTATTGTTATTTGTATCTTTGAAATACATAAGCCTTTTAATTGTTCAATTTTCTTTCTATCTAATAAATAACCATTAGTAATCATAAATGCACTATAGTTATCAATAGATAACGCTTGTATTCGTTTTGTCAAAAAAACTATTTTATCAAAAGCCAATAAAGGTTCTCCTCCATACCATACTACTTGAAGCATTTGTAAATTCTTGTGTGAACTGATAAAAGAAATAATATTATTGGCCGTATCTGCATTTATTGTATTGCCCTTACTAGTATATTCCTCCTCAAAACAATAAGAACATGCAAAATTACATGCAATCGTTGGGGCAATAGCTAGAACGAGAGAATCTTGTTTGAATCTATTTTTTATTCTGGCAAGTTTAATTTTCTGAGCAAGAATATCATCATTTTCAACAAGGATTAAGTTTTCGTTTAATTCTTGTAGCAATTCATCTGTTATATTACAATAATCCCCTTTTTCAATTTGTTGTAAAATTTTATAGTCATCAGGATCAATTTCCAAGAGGTTGTTCGTAAATGAATTGTATAGTAAGAACTTATTATTCTCAATTTCCATAAGAAAATTATATCTAGACCAGTGTTTATTCATGGTTTATATATTTATGTAAATAGTATTAGTTTGATAAAGAATATCAAAGAATCTAAAGACTCTTTGATATTCTAGTTAATAAATTAACAAATGTTTGAACAACCACTGTCGAAGTTATAACAAGCTAGTCCAGGTTTAGAGCAATAGCCACTCTCTCCTCCGATTAGTTGATTCATTTTGTCTTTAGTCAAAACAGAATCAATTAGATTTTCGCCGCTTTTAATCACTAATTTTTTTAATCGTTTCTTTTTCATAATTCTAAATTATTAAATTAATTAATACTATATACCTCCTTATAAACGAGGTGTATTTTCATTTTGTTTAATACTCTCAACTATCTCAGATTTTGATGAGTTTTCTATTTTAAATCGTTCATTATCAGATATCATTTTGACTGTAGGAGCACGATATTTACTGTTATCTCCTCTTGGATGCCAAAGATGAAATAAATAGGTGTCAACCCTATATATTCTATAGTCGAACCCTATGAAGCGAAAATAACGGTCAAAATCATCATTACCCCAACCATAGTATTTTTCGTTTTCCATATTACAATCTATATATTTTTGAGTTTTTATAAAAACTGCTCCTCCAGCTAATAAATGAGGATATAACAGGTCTAATTTGCCTTTTTGTCGTAATAGAAATTGACTGTTTTTTTTCTTTATATAATAATTCCGTATAATTGGGGAAATTTCTAAACATTGTCCGTTATAAGGGTAAACAACATCAGCTTCATCATCTCTCAATTTTTTAACAGACTCAAAAATAGCTTTTTTATCTATAACTATATCAGCATCCCATATAGCGAGAAAAGGTGTTTTGACACATTGAGTCATTTGATTAAAATATTTGGTTTTGTGTAAAACCGGATCTTTATCTTCCACAAATAGGTAATTTGTTTTTGTGTTCAACATCTTTTTTAGAATACCATTATTATAAGAAGCAGATTCACATACATTTATATTTGTGTAAAAATAATTATTTAGCTTTTCAATTACAATTAGAATATTTTCTAATCGCTGAATCGAATCAAGCCTAATTAAAAAAAGAAACGTTACATCAGTCAGATTTGTTTTCATAGTTTTCAATTGTTTCTAGAAAATTAGAGGAATACTACAATAGCCTCCATATAGCCCTTTGTAGGTTTCGAAGTATTCGTTTTCATTTAAAAGCGAAGCCCAAATACTTGATTCTTCTATTTTTTTTCGTATTTTTTGTTCATATAGCTTAAGATCTTCATCTGTAAAATAATTACGCAAAGACTTAAGTAAACAATGTATACTTGTAACGCCATTGTTAAAAAATATATTTTTATCTTTTAATTCGTGTGCAAGCATATAGTTTACATCTATATTATTTCTAAGTAGTAGAATATGCTTATACCAATTTTGATTATTTATTCGGGAATTTAACGCATTCATACCCCATAAAAGATACAATCGATTGGCGTGTGATATAGGAATAATTGATAGAACCGAGTAACTTATTTCTTCAATAATTTTTATTAACCTGTAATTATAGAAACTAAGATCATATAAAATACTTAGTAAATATAAGAATTGAGATAATGGGTTATCTATAGTGTATATTAATGATTCTTGATAGAGCTTAGTATCTATTTTTTCATATAAATTATTTATAGTTTGTATAACCAGCTCTTTGAATAAATATTCATTTTCACTGCCTTGCTTTTGTTCTTTAAGTCTAGTCTGTAAATAATAAGTAAGATGTATTAAAGATGGAAGGTCAAATTTGTCGGAATATTTAGAATACGACAATTGTTTAAATATTATATCATCTATATCTCCCAATACATCATTTAAGTTTCCCTGTGTATACCCTTCTTTTACTAAAAAGGTAATACCTAAACCAATGCCAGCCAATCCATTTTTTACATCAATAGATGATACCTTTTGAATATTTATAAAAATATCATTAAGTAGCTTTAATGCAACATCTTGATATTCTGGGTAGTTTAATTTTCTGCTTAACACATAGAAATATAAACAAGCACCCATCTTACCTTGCGCTAATCCGAGAGAGTTATCCTTTTGTAAAGAAGATATTAGAGTCCTATTTAAAGTATGCGTATCTATCATATCTGTTTTTATAGTTTCCTATTTTTAATGTAATTGAAAGCGACTACCAGAACGTAAGCCATTTGGGGCCTAAGAAATCTGAGCAGGAGCATTTTCTCCACACATATCCTGGAAAAAAAGAAAGTAAATAGTAATGTGTTTCTCATAATGTAATTAATTCATCGCCTCAAAAGTAAATACAATATTTCACCCAATAATCATAAAATTGTTCACTTTTTGTTCACAAATGAGCTTCATTGTTAAATACTTAATATAAAATTATTAAATTCTTATATTGAACCGTCGCATCAATATATTTTTCATTCGCATTGAAAAGTTATTATATTTATTATCCGGCCCGTACTGAAGATATGCTTTGGATATCGGGACCAGTATTACGGAGGAGTGGTGGAGCAGAATAAATTGACAGAAGTTCAGTCTGAGTTGGCCCGATCGATGTTTCAGCGTGATTCGGCTCTTTATCAAAGGAAAATACTCTCAGATGAGGATTTTGAAGTTTCAAAGAACAGTTACCTGCAAAGCAGGCAAACATCTTTGTCTGTGAAGGCTTCTGCAAAACAGTCTGAAATGCAGTTAACGCAAGGTAAAGAGACGCTGCTCGATTTACAGCAGCAGTCGTCGGAACTGGAGAATCGCTATATGCTGGCTTTGCGTACCGCTACAGAACAATTGGTTACGGCTATTAAATCCTGGGAACGGGATTACCTGATGGTGAGTCCCATATCCGGGACTGTAAATCTGATGGGTGTGTGGAGTAACAATCAGAATGTGTTAACAGGGGAAACTATTTTTACCATTGTTCCCGCCGCACAACACCAGCCAAAAGGAAAAGCGTTGCTTCCGGTACAAGGTTCGGGAAAAGTTAAGGTTGGCCAGCGGGTAAATGTGAGACTTAACAACTTCCCTGATCAGGAATTTGGTTATCTGATTGGCAGGGTAGAAAGTATTTCCAATATCCCTACACCGGAAGGTTTCTATGTGCTCGAGATTGTATTCCCATCCGGGTTGACAACCAATTACGATAGGCTGCTCCCTTTAACCCGCCAGATGGCAGGAAGTGCAGAAATCATTACCGACGATCTCCGCCTGATTGAACGCTTCCTGATGCCTGTCCGTAAATTAATACAAGACCAACGAAGCCGAAAATAAGCTTATTGAAGCATCCAAAAAGTGAAGGATAATTTGAAAAGTGAAACCAAAAGTGAAGAATATTCCGTCAAAAGTGAAGGATATTCAGGCTAGATTATTCTCTATTCTGTTGATTAATAGTGTGTTGTGTTGGGAAGTGAAGGATATTTTCGCAAATTCGCTGTGAGAAGATAGCATAGAATATGCAATACTGTTTTTGTCAGTATCAATAAATTATTTACTGAATTGATAATTAATTTTTACTTTTTATCTAATTTGTAAAATAAATTCGTTATCATTGCATCTAACAACCTATTATACTTGGTTTTATGAAATAAATATAAACACAGCTTTTAATATCCAAAAGCAAAGCTGCCAGGTTTTATGCGGTGCTGTCCGATTGAGAGGGCCATTGATTGGTTAAAATCTTTGTTATGCGAACCATATATTATATACGCAATGAAAAAAATACTTTATCTGTTTATTTCAATATTTATTATTTCTGAAGGTTTTTCCCAGAGAAAAATAGATCTATATGGTAATTTGAATAATACAAAAACTACACCTTTAAGCATGGTTGCCAAGAATATTAAATATATTCCATTGGAGACTAAAAATGAATGCTTGATGAGTGCTGAATTACAAATCTATTATGAGGGAAGTTTCATTTTTGTAGGAGATCAGAAAACACAAAGTTTTTATAGATTCGATAGTGAAGGTAAGTTCCTTAATAAAATTGGGAATAAAGGAAATGCCCCGAGTGAATATCCTGATGCCTTGTTCTTCCAAATAGATAATACAGAAAGAAAAATATATGTAGTAAGTAGTCAATCTCGTTGTTTATATAAATATGAGTATAACGGGACTTTTATTGAAAAGATACCAATGAAAGCTACAAGTTGGACCATAGATTTTTTTAATAATAACATTGTCTATTACAATTTTCAATATAACAGGATTAAAAGAAAAAAGGACGTCTTTGAGTTGTTCCAAGCAGATAAGAACGGAAAGGTATTAAATAAAATACCAACAACAGTGAAAGATGAGAAAGACGATGTGTTGTTATTTGACCTTCCTTTTTTTTATAGTTATAACAATCAACTATTTTATAAAAATGCAGTACAGCCTTACGTATTTAGAATTGATAATGTATTTAAAATTAATCCTGTTTATGAAATCGTTACAGGCGGATTAAAGAACAAGCATGAGCCAGAGGATTATAAGAATTTGAAAAAATATGCTGATAAAATTGGTGTGAGAAATATTTTTGAGAACCAGCACTATCTTTTGATTACCTATGTATATAAAGATAAATTTAGATATCTTTTAGGGTACAAAGCAAACTGGACTTTCAACAATGTAGTTGATAACACAAACGAAAGTGGATTCATTGACGATTTAAAAAACGGCCCACGATTCATGCCGGTAAATCATATCGGATCCAAACTAAACTGTCTTATTTCAATTGTCTCAGCCGAAGATATGAGTGAATATAATATTATAAAGAATTTAAATACGGACGACAATCCAATAATTGCAGTCGCTTTTATTAAATAAATACACTTTGTAATGACAAAGTTTGCTCCAGTATTTATACGAATGATGTGGTCGCGTAAATGAAGTCTCTGTCATTAGTGGGATCGTATTTGGAATATATTATAAGTGAAAAACATTATTTCTGTTTTATACTGCTATTATGGATTCGTATGCTTTGAAAGAACAATTGGAAAAAGCCCTTTCCGAACCAGATAAACTGAATCCGGAAATGCGCAAGAAGATTAAGGATCTTAATAACAGTATCACAGAAGATGATAATAATATCGTCTTTATTGGAAAATTGAAAGACAGAGATCGATAATGTATTATGAAACAATAGAGAATAGATAATGATACCTTAAATATAGTAGTATGAATAGATTAGCTGCAATTTTGACAATATTACTTGTTATGATGGTTGGTTGTGGAGGAAATAATCAATCCTCAGATAACTTTATCACTGTAGACGTTACAGCAAACTATCCTAAAAAAGAGATAATTCTGCAGGACTTTATGGATGTGGAGTATATACCGTTGGAGACGACAGATAAATCTGTTTGTCAGGGTTTAGTTCAAGCTGTTGGAAAAGATATTGTCATTGTAAGGAATTACAATGCCGATGGAGATATTTTTATCTTTGACAGAAAAACAGGTAAGAGCTTAAAAAGGATAAATCGAAAAGGTCAAGGTAATGAAGAGTATACACATATTCAGCGTATCGTACTTGATGAAGACAATAATGAAATATTTGTGAATGACCATTTTATTAAAAAAATACTGGTGTATGATTTAGATGGTAATTTTAAACGAAGTCTTAAACAAGATGATGATCTCTACTTTTCTCATGTTTATAATTTTGATCATGAGAGCTTGATCTGTAATAATTATTGGGTAACTGATAAGAACCCATTTGCAATTATATCTAAGAAAGACGGACGTATCATAAAAGAAATCGTAATCCCATTTAAAGAAAAGATCTCACTTGATTTAATTGTTAAAGATGAGGTAAATAATATGACTTATGGTGTTACTCCTCAAACCTATAATCCCATTATTCCAAATTTTGATAATTGGTTACTCGTCGAGCAATCGTCCGATACGGTGTACAGATATTTTCCTGATCATACAATGAAGCCTTTAATCGTCCGTACTCCATCTGTTAGATCTATGAGCCCTGAAGTCTTTCTTTTTATGAGTATTGTTACTGATCGTTATTATTTTATGGAAGCAGTAAAAAAAGAATTTGATTTTAAAACTAGTGAAGGATTTCCCTCAAACGATTTAATGTATGATAATAAAGAAAAGGCTATTTTCAACTATGTGGTATACAATAATGATTACTCAGAACACACACCCGTAAATATGAAGGCTATTCCAGTTAATTCAGAAATTGCGTCGTGGCAAGCTCTAGATGTTGATCAGCTTACAGAGGATTATAAGAAAGGTATATTGAAAGGAAGATTAAAAGAAATTGCCGCAACACTTCGCGAAGAATCAAACCCCGTAATTATGCTGATAAAACATAAGAAATAAACTTTCCATTAAATAGGTCGGTTAGATCATTAAATAAAACGATCCCCTTTCATTCATTTTTTAGACAATATGCTATGAATATGACTACGGAAAGGAGTCGTATAATGATTTTGAGTTTTGTTAAAGAGGTTCCTTTAACAAAACTCAAAAGATTATAAAAGTAATATGGGATTCGCCGGATTTTTATGTTATACTAGATAGAAGAGGGCGAAAATGTGTTTGCAGTGTGATTGGCTTATTTGCCGGACAGATTAGCCAGGTAGGTATCTATCATGCGTTTGGCTGCAACAAATGAGCTTATTTCGTTGCTCAACACCTGGTTTTCGGTCTGCGACAGTATGGCGGTTACGGCTTTGTTGTTGTAGAAACTGTCTTTCAACGTTTCGTTGATACTTTCGTACATCCAGTATTTGGCCTGTTCGTTTCGTTTGAAGTCGAAATAGCCGTTGTCTTTGGTGAATCTTACGTATTCCGCTACCATATCCCAGATTTGCTTTATACCTATGTTGTAGTAACCCGAATAGGTGAGCACTTTAGGGAACCAGCCCGATTCGGCAGGCGGAAACAGGTGCAAGGCGTTTTTAAACTGAGAAGCGGCCAGTCTGGCTTTATCCACATTATCGCCGTCGGCTTTGTTGATTATAATCCCGTCGGCCATTTCCATAATACCTCTCTTAATACCCTGCAGTTCGTCTCCCGTACCGGCAAGTTGTATCAACAGGAAGAAATCAACCATCGAGTGCACTGCGGTTTCACTTTGTCCCACTCCCACGGTTTCAACAAATACCGTATCGAAGCCGGCAGCTTCACAGAGCACAATTGTTTCGCGGGTCTTTCTGGCAACGCCTCCCAACGATCCGGCCGAAGGAGAAGGTCTGATAAAGGCATTCTTTTCTCTCGAAAGAGCTTCCATACGGGTTTTATCTCCTAAGATACTTCCTTTGGAGCGTTCGCTGCTGGGGTCGATAGCCAGTACTGCCAGCTTGCGGCCTTCTTTGATGAGGTGCATGCCGAAAGAATCGATGGAGGTGCTTTTGCCGGCTCCCGGTACGCCCGTAATGCCGATGCGGACCGATTTACCTGCATAAGGCAGACAGCGTTCGATAATTTCCTGAGCTACTTGTTGGTGTTCGTGCTTGGCACTTTCCACCAGGGTAACGGCCTGACTTAATATGGTGATGTTACCTTCCAGAATTCCTTCCGTAAATTCGGCAGGCGTATAATCTCTGCGCTTGATCCTCTTTTTGAGGTAGGGACTTACAGAGGGCACTTCACGTACTCCCTTGTTTACCTTCAGTCCTTTGTATATATCTTCGTTTTCGGGATGATCCATGTTATTCATTTTTATTTGGATGCCGATATTTTGATCAGTCGTACCGGACCGTTGGGGTCGTTGCATACGATGTTGATCAGGGCTTCCAGTTTTGTTTTAATTTCTTTGGGACGCAACTGAACCGTGAAGGTGCATGTAGCTCCCGGTTTAATCTCTTTTTTCCCTCCCTGGATGGTTACCAGTTCGTTTTCGCAGCTGATACTGTGAATAACCAACGGCGATTTTCCGTTGTTTGTTACTTTAAACTTCTGGCTTGCTTTGCCTTTGTCTGATAAAACTCCGAAATCAATGAGTGTAGACGAAAGTTGAATCTGCGGGGCATTGACTTTGGCCGTTGCAGAAAGCCGGCTGAAATCGTCCACTAGGTTGGCCGACACCTGTAATTTTCCTTTTACTTTTTTGCCTCCCTTGCTTATGTTCAGGGTGATGTTGTCTGTATATCTGCCTGGTTTTTTGGCAGCGTGACCGTCAAATAACAACGTTATCTCGCCTGTTTCACCAGGCTTAAGTACGGAGGGATTGATTTCCGCCATCAGGTAGGAGGGGAGTTTGTCGGTCTGGACAGACAACTCTTCCTTGCTACTGTTCAGAATCATGACCCGTTCGCCTGATGTTGCCGTGGGTATAACACTGCTGAACAAAACGTTTTTTGTATGCAGCTTCAATTCTCCGATGGAATAGGGATATGTAAAATCCGGTCGGAACGGGCGTGGCGTTACCGTGCCTTTTACAGCAAGGTTGAAACTTCCCTTTTTACCGTTACTGTAAATAGAGATGATCTTTGTGAATGGCCCGGGCCTTCCGGCGGGGTCGTAGCTTACTTTTACTTCGGTTGTCTTACCCGGACTTACAGGTTCTTTGGACCATTCCGGACGGGTACAGCCGCAGGAGGCGGTAACCCGGTTTATAACCAGCGGCTTGTCGCCTGTATTCTGAACAATAAATACATGCGAAGCCAGTCCGGCTTCTTCGGCAATGGTGCCGAAATTGTACGTGAGTTCATCCGAATGGATAACTGCTCCCGTTTGTGCGGAAGCAGTTAATACCATCAGTATGAAGCTACATAGTAGGAGCAACCGTTTCATGTTTAGTCAGCTTTGTTGCGCAAGGCGCAGTTATTCAATACTTATTTGCCTGTTACTTCGCCACGGATGGAGAGGATAAAACTTCCTACCTTGCCGTTGCTGTATACGGAAATAGTTTTTGAAAACGGACCCGGACGGTTTACCGGATTGTATGTAACATCGATTTTACCTGTTTTGCCGGGAGCAATGGGTTCTTTAGTCCAAACCGGGGTGGTGCAGCCGCACGAAGCAATAACCCGAGTTATCACCAACGGGGCATCGCCCTGATTGGTTATTACAAACGTATGTGTTACATTGCCATCCGCTTCTTTGAACTTGCCAAAATCATGAACCGCATTATCTACTGCTATTACAGCTTTTTTCTCCTGAGCCGTAGCCATTCCGGTTACCAGCATAAGAGCCATTAACATAAATACCACTTGTCTCATCATAACTATAAAATTTATATGCTTACAGCCACAAAGTTAATAATTTTATCATACCAACGCCGGTTACGCATTAATCTTGTACCAAAATTTTTGAACCGGCTGTGTGGGAAACAAATTCGGGTGCATACAAACATTGAATGGTGCTGATGCCTCCGCTGTAATTTCCGCTTCTTTCCGTATATACGGCATACTCCAGCACAAAGGTCCCTTTGGGTAGCCGGTGGATAAAGAAATGTTCGGCTGCATCTTCCGGAGCATGGTACATCCAAAGACCGTCTTTATAGCTGGAACCTGCCATTTGTTGGGTTGGTTCAAAGCAGCCGGCACGTAAATCTTTTAGATGCACATATTCCATGTCGCGGTCTGCGCGAAGGGTCAGCCGTACAATTACTTTATCGCCTTTGTGCAACGGATTACCGTCGGTTACCGGTTGCAGTTCGATTCGTTGTCCGTTGTTTCTTTCTACAAACAGCTTCTTTTCTACCTGCAAAGCGCCTTTACTTGCGGTTACTTGCTGGATTTCTTCGAAATACTGACGGTAGAGGGCGCCCCATAACGGAGCGTTGGCGGCCGACTTAACCACTACTTTTTGCATGGAGGGGGTGATTGCGCTGCCGGTAACCACTGTTTTTATATATCCCGTTCCTGCTTCTCCCTGATTTGTATCGATCTGGTTGTTTCCCCAGGTGAGGGTGCTGCTGTTTTGATTGCTCAGCCAGTCACTTCCTGTGGCGATAATGGCATGTATTGCATTTACCGTTGCGGGGTCGGATTCCCAAACCTGCGTTCTTTTCTGGTTGAGAAGCCACTGTTTGAGGCGATCGGTTTCGCGGGTGTCTGCCGACAGGGTACGGAATACCTTCATCAACAGGCAGTGGGTGTCTATGGCATTGGTAAAGAAACCTGACTGGCGGTTGTTGGCCCAGTACATACCCAGCTCTTCCGATTGTGTGGCTGTTTTGCGTAACCAGCTCAGAATGGCCTTTGCTGTTGCTTCTTTGCCTGTTTCGTGCATCAGCAGGGCGGTATAGGCTTTACCGTAAAGTGACTGCTTATTCCAGTCTTTTTCGGCCAATTTGCTGTAATGAAGGATGGCCCGGCTTGTTTTCTCGTCGGGTTGTGCCGCATTCTTAAATTGGGTGCGGAGGTAGATATAGCTCGGTATGCTGTTGTCCGATAGTTCCTTCTTGTCATACATTCGTACCAGTTCGGTATCCATGTAGGAAAGCGCTTTGTTGATCATCTCTGTTTCTGTCTGGGTAAAGGTCTTGTTGCCGATTTCGGCAAGCTGTGCCATCCCCTTTAAGATATAGAGGGTAAGCTGAGGCGTTTCGGGCATTCCTTTAAACCAGCTCCAGCCTCCGTCTTCGCTTTGCAGTTCCTGTAAACGGCTTAGGGCCTGATCGCGTAGCTGCTGGTTCCGGTTGCTGTCAAACAACAGGGTGAGCCGTTGCTTTTGTTCTGCCTCGCTGGCTGCTTCCAGTACCCAGGGTGTTTCTTTCAGAAGCAGCTGTTTGAGCGATTCGTTTTGCTGCAGCTTCGATTGAAGGGTCTCCGCTGTTTCTCCTTGTGCCTTCCATTGGGCAATCATCGGCTGGATACGTGGATTGGATTGGGCAAGCGACGAAGCGATGGTATTGCTTACATAGGCGGTAAACCAGGAAATGAGGTTGTCTGTTGCGGGAACCGACAGGGTAGGCAGGGCCTGGACCGCATACCAAACCGGATTGGCGGTTACCTCGAGTGTCATGCTGTAGGGGGATTTGCTGCCCGGAGAACCTCCCTGAGGGAAGGTGACTGTTTTTTCTCCACTGCCGGATTGGTAGAAGGGAATGCTTTCAGTAATTGAAATGCGGTTGGCAAGTACGGGCAACAGGTGTTGTTCGCCGTCGCTGGCCTGGGGTGTTTCGGCAATGATCCGGCAGATCAGCAGGTCGTATCCTTCCGGGACAGGGAACTGCCAGCTTGCTTGTCCGCTTTCTCCGGCAGCAAGTGTAAAGGGTTTAGCTGCTTTTGTCATGCAGACCACTATTTCGTCGGTCGCAGGGTCAACCAGTTCAAGGCGGACTTTACCGGATATTTCGTGGTCTGCCAGGTTGATGATCTGGGTGGCAACGGAAACATCGTCTCCTTTCCGCATAAAACGGGGTAGGTTGGGTAGTACCATCAGCTCTTTTTGTGAGACAACATTGCCGCTCCAGGTTCCGTACTGCAACTCTTTGGTATGGGCAAGGGCCATCATCCTCCAGGTTGTATTGCTTTCGGGCAGGCGGAATTTTACCTCCCATTCGCCGGCTTTGTTGGTCTGCAGTGTAGGATAGAAGAAGGCGGTTTCGGCAAAATTGCGACGAAGCTGAGGGGTTGCTTCCCTGTTTTCGGGTTGAACGTTCGGGGCTGCGGCAGGAAGTTCGTCGGCTAAATCAACATCATCCTCTACAAATAGAATTTCCGATTCCATTTTACTTGAGACGGCCATGCCTGCTACAACCGACTTGGTGGCCATTCGCTGGATGCGCGATGGGTACAGGTTATATCCATCCGGCGAGTAGAATGCTCCCTGCCAATCCAATCGGTCGAATTTCCATTCCAGATCGGGAATTTCTTTCAACGGTGCAGCATCCCAGTTGGAGTCGTCTTGAAAGGATTTGCCGCTTACCCAGCTTATGGTTGGTATATGGACGTAGGAAGTGGGATTGAACCACCAGTTGTGACCCTTTATCTTGTCCAACGATGCATCGTACATACCTGCAAGGATTTCGGCCATTACGGGTAACGAATCCTTATCGGCAATCTTAAATGTCCACGTTTCTTCATCTCCCGGTTTTAATTTGTCGCGGAAGGTTACCGGCTTGATAAATAGCTCGCGTGAGGGTTCTTGTTTCTTCAGGGAGATTTGACGGGTGTGGAATGCTCCGTCTTTTACAAAGGCGAAGGATATGGTTACACCTTTACCGTACTCATTCTTGTACGGCAGACGGAACCTGCGGTTGGCATCGGATAATTTGATCCATTCGCGGTGGATGATTCCCTTCTCGCCGGCTATTTCATATAAAACGGTGGCTTGTATGCAGCTGGTTCCGAAGGTGAAGAGGGCCTCTTCGCCGGGAAGGCAGCTGGTTTTTTCTTCCACTACCCAGGCGGGGGCATAGACTGGCGGCTTTTTGTCGCCCGTTCCGTAGAGGATAATTTCACTTTGTTCGGTTACAGTACGGTTTTTGGAATCACTTCCTTTTAGCTCGATGCGGTATCTTCCGGATGGAAGTTTCCGTAACAAGGAACTGCCGATGGAATCGCCGGCGTTGAACTTGCCGGATATAACCTGGCGTACTACCGGCAACTTGCCCGGATCGGTATCCATTGCCGACGAAGGGTTGTCGCGAAGCAAAGAGATTATGTAGGAGCCGTTGACTACCTGTGCGGGTTTGTTGTTGCTGTTGGTTACTGTCAGCAGAATGCCTGCTTTTTCCTTATCCAGCATTTGCTCTGTTTCGGCATGCAGGAAGATGGATGCTGCGCCGACGAGAAACTCGGACCGGCTTTCCTGTGATTCTCCTTTGCTGTCGGTCGACACCACTATCACTTCGTAACGATACATAACCTTTGGATCTTTCGAATCGACTTTTGCTGCCTGAGGCGTAAAGCGGATTGTAAACGTCCCGTCTTGTTTAATGGATACGGTTCCGTTGGCAACCTGTCTTTCTTCGGAACGAGGAATGAATCCCCGCATCCATTGTGGTTTCCGCACGATCCGGTATTGTACGGAGCCTCCTTGTATGGAGGTGCCCGAGAAGGTTTTTGCTTCGCCGTGAATATACAGGTCGTCGCCAAATGCCACCGCATCGGTCACCGGTTGTAACTTGAGGTCGAAGGTAGGTCGTTTGTATTCAGCTACATCGAAGTTAACCGCCCCATAGCTGGTCTCGATGGTGAATGTTCCGTTCAGGACGGATGCCGGCAGTGTGAATTCGCCGGAAAAGGACCCGAAGTTACTGGTGCTTACTTCGCGGGTAGCCACCTCTTTATAGTTGGCATCACGCAGGGTGACGGTGTATTTGTTTCCGTTAAGCAGCTTCGGTTTTTCTGTATCGCGTACAAAGGCAATTCCTTTAAAGAATACGGTTTGTCCGGGGCGATACAGGCTCCGGTCTGTGAACAGGGATATCTCAGGCTGCTCTTCCACTTTTACGGAGTAGGGGCGGTAGGCATAGAAATTGGATAGCAGCGAACTGCTGTCGCCACGGCCGACCGGCTGATACAAAAGAAACTTGTTGGTTTCCGGCAGTGAAACGAGTCCGTTTCCATCGCTGACCAGTGTGTTTGTAAGGTTCAGTTTGTTTTTGGTCCGTTCGAACAGACGAACCGCAATATTCTTAAGGGGCTGTCCGCTTTTAAGATCGGTTACCAGCAGCTCCTGTTTACCAGATGGAAGGGTACGCGAAACAGCAGCCAGGCGGGTTACCGCTACAAGATGGCTGACCGTTTCCCTGTTTCCGGGAGAAGCAATTTCGCATTCGTACAGTCCGGGTTCGAGGGCTGGCAAGGCAAGAGTGGTGTCTTGGGTAGACCAGGTGTTGGGGCTGACAAACGTATAGAGTTGTTGGGTGACTAACTTTCCTCTTTTCTGTTTGACCTCTTTGATGTTGCCCGTATATTCCGGGGCTTCTTCAGGATTCAGGAGGCTGCGGTAAATGGATAGGGTTACCCGTGACTGATTCTTATATTGCAGTTTCAGCTGATTGCCTGTACCGGGATAGATGGCCTTTTTCCCGGTAACAGAGAGGGTAGGCTGTTCGATCTGATCGATTGCAGCTTGAAGAAGGGCGGTTCTTTTATAGGATGGAAAGGCCGCAATACCCTCCTTGCATAGATTTATCAGGAGGACCTGTATGGAATCTTGATTTTCTGTTGTGTTGAGAATGCCCTGAAGCATATTAACCTTGACAAGCCGGATCTCATTGGAGAATTCGTTGCTCTTGTGCTTCTGCAGCAGACTGTCCAGAGTAGCCATATAAGATGCATCGTCCGGATCTTCTTGCGCTGTTGCATTATATTGCAGGTGCTGCAGTGTGGCATACAAGGCAGCTTGTTCGTTCTTATTCTTTTCGTGAAACGACCGCAGCTGGTTGTACAGATTATTTATAACAGCGGCTGTTGCTGCGTCGTCTTGCTGAAGAGTGGAGAGGGTTTGGATTCCTCTGTAAGTCAGCAGATCGAAAAGGCTGGGGCGCAGTTGAGGGGAGTCTTCACCCGACTCAAGGATCTCACGGTAGTTTTGTGCAGGTTTTTGTTGCAGCACATCGGCCGGAGTAAGTGATTTTAGAACCAGTTCCTTTATCTTGTCGGCATACAGATTGCTTGTCCACTCCCGGATATCCGACGGAACAAAGCCCTGAATGTTGGTGCGCCTGTTGATATTGTATCGGTTGGCATTGTAATGCTCGTTGTATAAGTCGGCTTCCATGGAGTAGAGGATGGCTTTGATAGCCGGATCCTTTTCCTGCAAGGCCTTCTGCTCCGTTTTGGAAATTAGGGCAGGCAATTGATCCCGGTCTTTTTCCAGTGCCTCTTTGATCTCTGTAATATAGGCCTTGAGGGTCGAAGATTGAGGTGTGGCTGCCGGAGCGGCTTTGACAGTAGTTTCCGATTGGACAAAATTTGCCCGGGTGTAAATAAATGCCGCCGGTATACCACACAATAGTACGGCTGTTAAGAGTATTGATTTTATCTTCATATCATTTAGTTTATAGTATAACCATTATCTATACACTATAGATACAAAGAAAAGGGAAAAAGCTGTATAAGGCAATTGATTTTGTTAAAAAGGGGGAGGTGTAAATAAAAAAGAAGCATCCCAAACGGGATGCTTCTTTTTTTAAACACAAAGGTGTTGTTTTATTCTTTGGTGACTTCTTCACTGTTAGGGGTGATAAGCTTATATCCTTTACCGTGAATGTTGATGATTTCGATTCCGGGATCGTCTTTAAGCAACTTACGAAGTTTAGTGATATAAACGTCCATACTACGGGCATTGAAGTAGTTATCGTCTACCCAGATAGTCTTAAGTGCATAATTGCGCTCCAGAATCTCGTTTGCATGAGCGCAAAGCAGACTCAGTAATTCGCATTCTTTGGTAGTAAGTTTGGTGGCCTTGTCGCCAATGGTTAATGTTTGTTTTTGTGTATCAAACATAAAGTTACCTAAACGGTAGAAAGGAATGTCTTTCATCTTTTTCCCCTTAACACGACGAAGGATGGCTTCGATACGAAGCAACAACTCTTCCATACTGAAAGGTTTGGTCAGATAGTCGTCCGCACCAATCTTGAAACCTTCCAGAATGTCTTCCTTCATTGTCTTAGCAGTAAGGAAGATAACAGGAATGTCCGGATTGAGTGCTCTGATTTCCTGAGCCAATGTGAAGCCGTCTTTTTTAGGCATCATAACATCCAGTACACATAAATCGTATTTGCCTTTGGTAAAGCCTTTGTATCCAGCTTCTCCGTCGGAGAAAAGATCAGTAACATACCCTTTTGCCTGTAAGTATTCTCTTAAAAGCATTCCTAAGTTTTCGTCGTCTTCGCAAAAGAAGATCTTTAGTTTTTCTTCCATAACTAACTTTTTATAAGAGGTAAAGTAATAATAAATTTTGTTCCCACATTGATTTCACTATCGGCACGGATGCTACCGTTGTGATCTTCAATAATTTTACGAACATAAGCGAGACCCAGTCCGAATCCCTTTACATCGTGTACATTGCCGGTAGGCACACGGAAAAAGCGGTCGAAAACCTTCTTTACATACTCTTTCTTTATACCTACTCCGTTGTCCTCAATGGAAATCATCAGTTTTCCATTCTCATTCCATGTCCGTGCCATAAGCTCCAGCGGTACATCCGGACGGCGGTATTTAACCGCATTGTCCATCAGGTTGAACAGCACATTGGTGATGTGCATTTCGTCCACATAGATGCTTGACTCTTCAGCCTGCAAATCAATATCAATGGATCCCCCGTACTTTTCCACTTTTAAGGTGAAAGTATGGGCGATATTCACCACAAGGTCGTTGGCATCCACCTCTTTAAGCTTAAGGGCGGCCTTCTGACGTTCGAAAAGAGACATCTGCAATACCTTTTCAACCAGAAATCCCAATCGTTTGGTTTCGTCGTTTATCACACCCGAAATGTGCTTGAATACATCCGGACTTTTGGTTATATCCGAGTCCTTCAGCATTTGTGCAGCCAGAGAAATGGTTGAAACCGGAGTTTTCAGTTCGTGGGTCATGTTGTTGATAAAGTCGTTCTTCATTTCCGACAGTTTCTTCTGGCGGAATACAATGTACATTGTGAATACGAAGGTTATCAGCAATATAAGGGAAAAGATAACCGACGGAACCAAAAAGGTGACTGAACTGGATATGTAATCGTCCTTTGTGGGGAAATAAACTCGTAAGAAATTTTGTTTCGATGGCGGATCGTTGGGGAAAAGCACCTGCGTAATCACATCGGATGCGATGCGATCCTTCTGGATGTCGTCACTTTGATAGACAACCGTCCCGTTTTTGTCGATCACCGAAAACTGGTATGGCAGATTCAGCCCGTTGTTCAGAAACTCGGCCTTCAGGTAATTGTTCAATTTCTTGAAGTCCACCCTTTCCTGAATAGGCTTCAGACTGGAGGTGTACAGCATATTCAGAATAACCTCTTTGATCAGCTCCTGTTGATACTGGTACCGGTCTTTCAATGTTTTTTGCAAATCGCGGGATGTATTTACAATGTTATTGGCCGACGATTGACGGGGATTGGCCGGGACCGACTGTATCCGGCTGGTATATTCCCTTTTCTGCATGATGGATACCGAACCATCCGAGTCTGATATCTGTAGCTGATATTTTTCCTGATTGATTACCTGGGCCAGATCCTGTGCATCCTGAGAACTTTGAAATACAAAGCTGTTCTGATCGCGTTGTATATCTTCTTCCAGGTATTTTTTAGTTTCATCAAGTTCTAGATTCTTCGAAACCTCGAGCAGACTTCTTTTTACAGTTTCTGTAAACTGGTCGTTGCTTGTCTTAAGGATGATGCTAACGTAGGTAACCTGCAGATATAGCAGTCCCCCGAACGCAAAAACCATAACCAATGCAAGTAACCAGATTGTAGACTTCCTCATAGCAAGAATTTTTCTCTATTATAGGAAACAAATAAAGCGCCTTTTAGTTTAATATTTACACAAAAAAGTTAAAAACATTGCGCTTAAATGTTTAAAAACATTTATTTATAACTTTGTGTATATCTAAATTTTAAGTTAATTGATGGGTGCCTGTAAGATAAACTGGTTGATTCTGAATGATTTTAGGGTTTTTAAGGATGTTTTCAGGTGGTTTTTTTACTCAAATCTGCATAACACACCCAAATGGGTCGCGTAATTGGGCCTTTTCAGGGATAAATTCCGGTCGGATTTATTTATAAAGAGAGCTCACCTTTACCTTGCCGGATGATCTCGAAAGCATCTGTTGTACAATCTACAACGGTTGAAGCAACGGTTTCGCCGTATCCGCCATCGATAACCACATCTACCTCGGATTCATATTTTTCGTGGATAAGTTCCGGATCTGTGGTATATTCGATCACATCGTCGTCGTCGTGTACCGAGGTGGTGAGGATTGGATTGCCCAGCTGCTTTACAAGTTCACGTATGATGTTGTTGTCTGGTACACGTATACCTACTTCCTTTCTGTTCTTGTAAATTTTAGGAAGTTCACTGCTGGTTGGGAGAATAAAAGTGAAAGGTCCGGGGAGGTGTCTTTTCATTAGTTTGAATGCCGCATTGCTTACTTTAGCATATTCGCTGAGGTTGCTGAGGTCATAACAAATGATAGACAGATTGCTTTTCTGCGGGTTAATGCCTTTCATCCGGCATATTTTTTCGACAGCTCGCACATTAAGGGCATCACAACCCATGGCATAAACAGTATCGGTGGGGTAGATGATAAGTCCCCCGTCCCTGAGGATTTCGATCACTTTGTCGATTTCCCGTAAATTGGGATTTTCGGGATAAATTTTTATTAACATAAACGAATATATTGTGCCACCCCCGAAGGGGTGGCGGTGTATTATCCGTAGATAATCTTACCATTTTCGTCGGTAAATTCTTCCATACCGGCGCTGTATTGGTTCATGGCCCTGAGGCTCATACCCATGCTTGAGAATCCTCCGTCGTGGAACAGGTTCTGCATTGTCACCTTACGGGTAAGATCTGAGAACAATGTTACACAGTAATCGGCGCATTCGTCGGCTGTGGCATTTCCTAACGGAGCCATCTTGTCCGAGAAATCAAGCAGGTGCTCCATACCCTTTACACCGCTACCGGCTGTTGTAACCGTTGGCGACTGGGAAATGGTGTTGATACGAACCCCTTTCTCGCGACCGTAAATATATCCGAAGCTGCGTGCAATGGATTCCAGCAATGATTTGGCATCTGCCATATCGTTGTATCCGAAGAATGTACGTTGGGCTGCTACATATGTAAGAGCAACAACTGATCCGCCTTCTGCGATTGCATCCTGTTTCTTTGCAACCTGAAGCATCTTATGAAATGACACGGCCGAAATATCCAAAGTCTTTTCCAGCATGTCATAATCCAAGTCGTCGTAGGTACGTTTCTTGCGCACATTGGGACTCATTCCGATTGAGTGTAAAACAAAATCAATTTTTCCTCCTAATATTTCGACAGATTTGGAAAATACATTTTCCAGGTCTGCTACGCTCGTCGCATCTGCAGCGATCACCTCTGCATTCAGTTTCTTTGACAAGGCATCTACCTCACCCATACGAACAGCAACAGGTGTATTGCTCAATGTAATAATCGCACCTTCTTCTACGGCTCTTTCTGCTACCTTCCACGCGATAGACATGTCGTTCAGCGCACCAAAGATGATGCCCCTCTTGCCTTTTAATAAATTGTGACTCATACCTATTTCTATTTAAATATGGCACAAAAGTATATAAAATGTGCAATATATACAACCTTATTCCCTGAAATACACTCTTTTTACTCTCGGAGAGATCGAAGTGAGTATCTCATAGCTTATTGTTCCAAGTGTTTCCGATAGTTCGGATACGGGTAATTCATCTCCAAAAATAATTACCGTATCCCCCTCGTTCACCTCTATACCGGTTACATCAATCATGCATGTGTCCATACAGATATTTCCAATGGTGGGACATCTTTTCCCGTTTATCAGTACCTGACCGGCTCCGTTGCCCAGGTGGCGGTCCAGTCCGTCGGCATATCCGATCGGGATGATGGCAATGCGGGAATCCCTTTTAACATAACTTCGTCTGCTGTATCCAATTGAATCACCTGCCGGAACCTCCTGTATCTGAAGGATGGTGGTCTTGAGGGTATTTACATTACGAAGACCTTTCTGACCGCTTGCACTCACTCCGTAAAGCCCGATGCCCAACCGGACCATATCCATCTGGTAACCGGCAAATCGTTCGATGCCTGCCGAATTGAGAATATGCTTCAAGACCGGATATTCGATTCCTTGTTCCAGTTGTGAGGCCGTCTTTTGGAACGTCTCAATCTGTTTGAGGGTGAAATCATCAAAAACGGACGAGTCGCTTCCGGCCAGGTGGGAAAATACAGATCGTACCGCTACACCACTTTGCGACTTCAGGCAATCGCATATGGCTTGCATGTCTTTGGGCTGAAACCCGAGGCGATGCATTCCAGAGTCGATTTTAAGATGTATGGGATAGGAGGTGATTCCCCTGCGTTCGGTTTCGCGGATCATCGCTTCCAGCAACCGGAAACTGTAAATTTCCGGTTCAAGCTGATTCTCGAACAAGGCATTGAAACTGCCGAATTCCGGATTCATGACGATGATGGGGATGGATATACCCGTGCGCCGCAAATCGGCTCCTTCGTCGGCCACCGCCACGGCCAGGTAATCGCAACGATGTTCCTGCAATGTTTTAGCCAGTTCAAATGAGCCAGCTCCGTATCCGTAGGCTTTTACCATACAGATCATCTTGGTTTCGGGCTTTAGCCTGGAGCGATAGTAGTTAAAATTATGCACAATGGCATCCAGATTAACCTCCAGAATGGTTTCATGTACTTTTTTCTCCAAGAGTTCTGTAATCTGCTCGAAGTGAAAGCGTCTGGATCCTTTGATGAGTATAATCTCATCATGGAAATTCTTAAAGGAAGGAGATTGTATAAAGTCGGTTGTAGAAGGATAAAACTCCTTTTCCATCTCAAAAGCCGCTCCATATTCCTTTAAATCCCTTCCAATCCCGATGATTCGATCAATCTTTTTTCGTTGTACCAGATCGGCAACCTTCTTATAAAGAGATTTTGGCAGGGTACCGGATTGAAGTATGTCTGACAAGATAAGTGTACGTTTCATGGCTTTATCCACTTGCCTTGTCTGCAGAAAATCAAGTGCTATACCCAACGAATTAATATCTGAATTGTAGGAGTCGTTAATGAGCAGACAGTTGTTGATGCCTTGCTTGACCTCGAGCCGCATGGCTACCGGTTCAAGATGAGCAAATCTTTCTTCGTGATTCACACTGGTGGGTTTGAGATAAAGCATCAAAGCCATACAGTGAATTACATTTTCGATGGAAGCATCGTCTGTGAAAGGAATCACATACTTACGGTTGTATCCTAGCAAGGTGCAACTGATTGTGGTACGATCGTTCTGCTTGTCGACCGATTTAATAAACAACGGAGCTTCAGAATCGGTCCGGCTCCAGGCAATTGCCTTGTGCGACAGACAGGCCGCTTCAATACAATTGGCGATGAAAGCATTATCACCGTCATATATTATGGCTTCGCTATCCTGAAAAAGTTGTAACTTCTCAAGACACTTCTGGCGGGTTGAGATGAAATTTTCCTGATGTGCCTCGCCGATATTGGTTATGATACCGATGGTTGGGGCGATTATAGGCTGAAGCCGTTCCATTTCATCGGGTTGGGATATGCCTGCTTCAAAAATACCGAGTGTATGTTTCGGATTGATCTGCCAGACAGAGAGTGGAACTCCCAATTGCGAATTGAAACTACGGGGAGACCGCACAATATTGAATTCGGTATGCAATAACTGGTATAGAAACTCTTTCACAATGGTTTTGCCGTTGCTACCTGTTATACCGATAACAGGAATCTCGAATTTCTTCCGATGATGGGCGGCCAGTTGCTGTAAGGCGCGAAGCGGATCTTTTACCAACAGGAAATTGGCATCAGCATACATATCGGTAGATGGGGGCATTTCGCTTACCACAAAATTGCGTACGCGCAGCTTATATAATTCAGGAATGTATTTATGCCCGTCGTTTGTTTTAGTCCTGAGGGCAAAAAAAAGACTCTGCTCCGGAAATGAGACTGTCCGGCTGTCGGTAAGCAGCATCGTTATCGCGTCGTCGTGCAGCACATTGCTTTTGGATCCGATAATTTTAGCAACCTCTTTAATTGAGTATTCCATATTCATTTCAATTTTGACTTCAACGCTTCTAATTCGTTTTGTGTATCAAAGGACGGTATTTTCTTCGTAATTTGTTCTATTTTTAACATAGTTTGAAGGATAAATTTCTGATAAGCCTCACTCTCCGGTTGGAAGGGCTTATGGTTCATCGCTTTTTGAATCTCTTCCCATTGATGCATAATTTCTTTTGTGTCGGATGACATAAAACAGGATACAAACCGATTCCATATATATTGGATTGCCTGATTGGACGGATGGACCATATCTTCGGCGTAAAACCTGTAATCTCTCAGTTCGTCCAGCATGATTTCATAAGCCGGAAAGTAGTCTGTAGACTCCGGATGCCGTTCCATCAGTTGCTGAACAGCAAGTATCAGGGTTGCCTTGCTGATCTGATTGCCATGTGCACCGTCTTTCAGGTGACGGATAGGGCTAACTGTAAAGAGTATCCGCAGATCGGGGTTTATTCTTTTTAGTTTTTGGATGAGCTCCGACCAAAGTTCTGTTATGCCTTCCACAGTAAGAAGCTCGCGAATAAATTGTTTGTCGGGCAACTTATGGCAGTTGGCTACGATCCGGTTATTCTCTTTCAGACGATAGATATAGGCACTACCGAATGTAACGAAAAGGAATTTTCCATTTGCGATATAATCTGATGCAATGCTCGCCCGACGGTTCATCAGTTGAAGACATTCTTCCTCGTCAACCGAAGAAAAACGACTATGATGATCGAAACTATGGAAACAGTCTCCGTACTTAAATAAATCCGTAGGTTTATATATCTTTCCATCCAAAAGAGTCTGTATTGATGAAGCTGCAGAGCTAGGATTGTAGAGTGTCCCAAAAGGATTGATGCAAACCTGGAATTTAGATTCATCCAGTTTTTTTCCGATATTTTCTACAAAACAGGACCCCAAAAGGAGTATTTGATCGTTGTAGGTTGCCTGAACCTGATAATTTGGAAGGGAAGTAGGGGTGCTGAATTCCATGATAAAATAGTGTGTCTAAATTATTGCGTTAGCAAAGTTATATTATATGCGCTTAATTCTCTACATTTGCATCAAAAAAATACCAGCAATGGCATCTAGCAATGAAGAGTACATATTAAATAAGATTGATTCTCCGGCCGACTTACGTTTGTTGCCTTCCGGAAAATTAGAACAGGTATGTGCCGAACTGCGTCAATATATTATTGATGTCTTGTCAGAAAATCCAGGACATCTTGGAGCTAGTTTAGGTACTGTGGAACTTACGGTGGCCTTACATTATGTATTTAATACCCCTGCAGATCGCCTGCTATGGGATGTGGGGCACCAGGCATATGGTCATAAAATACTGACCGGGAGAAGGGATGCATTTCATTCTCTTAGAAAATATAAAGGAATAAGCGGATTTCCTAATCCGAATGAGAGTGAATATGATGCATTCATTGCAGGACATGCATCCAACTCTATCTCTGCTGCATTGGGCATGTCGGTTGCTTCCCTGTTGAAGGGGCAGGATCAGCGGCATGTGGTGGCTGTGATTGGTGACGGGGCTATGACGGGAGGATTGGCTTTTGAAGCTTTGAATAATGCTTCGACAGATCCGAATAATCTGCTCATTGTGCTGAACGATAATAATATGGCTATCGACCATAGTGTAGGGGGCCTTAGTGAATATCTCGTAAATATAACAACGAGTCAGACTTACAACAAAATGCGTTACGACGTATACCGCGGACTACGGAAGCTGAATTTGATTTCGGAAGACAGTCGCGGTAGTATCCTGCGCTTTAATAACAGTCTGAAAGCACTGATTACGCAACAACATAATTTGTTCGAAGGATTCAGTATACGTTACTTCGGTCCGGTTGACGGTCACGATGTGAACTATATGGTGAAAGTGCTGAATGATATAAAGGATATGAAGGGGCCAAAACTTCTGCATATCCGTACCGTGAAAGGAAAAGGTTTCAAACCTGCTGAGGAGTCGGCTACCGAATGGCACGCTCCGGGTAAATTCAATAAGGAAACAGGGAAACGAATCATCGCTCCGCCTACTGTTGAACCGCCTTTGTTTCAGGATGTTTTCGGCCATACATTGGTTGAGCTGGCATCTAAAGACGACCGGATTGTGGGGGTGACACCAGCTATGCCTACAGGTTGTTCGATGACTTATATGATGAAGGAGTTTCCAAACCGTGCATTTGATGTGGGAATTGCAGAAGCTCATTCCGTTACATTTTCGGCAGGTATGGCAAAAGAGGGATTGATTCCTTTCTGTAATGTATATTCATCTTTTATGCAAAGGGCCTACGATCAGCTGATTCACGATCTGGCTTTGCAGAAGCTTCATGTGGTGCTTTGCCTGGATAGAGGCGGACTGGTAGGAGAAGATGGAGCAACTCATCACGGTGTATTTGATCTGGCCTATATGCGTCCGATCCCTAATCTGGTGATCGCATCTCCCATGAATGAGCATTATCTGCGAAATCTTATGTTTACCGGCTATAAATACGATGGCCCGTTTGTAATTCGATATCCGCGCGGCAAGGGGGTGCTGGTAGACTGGAAAAATGAAATGACTGTTATGCCCGTTGGAAAAGGTCGTAAACTAACGGATGGTACTGATGTGGCGATTTTATCCATTGGTGCTTCCGGAAATGACGTGTCGAAAGCGATTGAATTAGTCTCCGCAGAGGGCCTTTCTGTTGCCCATTACGATATGATTTATCTAAAACCGATTGATGAGGATCTTTTACATGAAGTAGGAAAGAATTTTTCAAAAATTATTACGGTTGAAAACGGAGTTATTCAAGGAGGTTTAGGTAGCGCTGTTCTTGAATTTATGTCGGATAACGGATATTATCCCCGCATAAAAAGGATTGGCATCCCTGATAAATTTATAGAACACGGCTCTGTGCCTGAATTAAATAAACTGTGCGGTATCGATGTTGAAAGCATTGCTGCATGCATACGGAATTTGGTGTCTTTTGAGTGTTAGAATTTTTTTGGTGGTTTTCAAAAATAGGTCTTTTATTATATAGGTCTTTTATTATAAGTGTATGAAAATTGTCATTGCCGGTGCTGGTGAAGTGGGTACTCACTTGGCCAAAATGTTGTCGCAGGAAAATCAGGATATTATCTTGATGGACCCAAATGAGGAACGCTTGAAATTTACCAATAACATGGAGGTTCTGGCGATGGTAGGTAATCCTACTTCTTTAAAGGATTTGCAAGAGTCAGGAATAAAGGATGCAGATCTTTTTATCAGTGTAACACCCGAAGAGCCTACAAATATTACGGCCTGCATGTTAGCTCATAGTCTTGGTGCCCATAAAACGCTGGCCAGGATAAATAACTACGAATATTTGCAACCCAAAAATATTGAGTTTTTTCAAAAACTGGGCATAAGTTCTATGATTTACCCCGAAATGTTGGCGGCCCGAGAGATTGTTACAGCCGTTCAGCGTCCGTGGGCTCGTCAATATTGGGAGTTGTTCGGTGGAGCCTTAATCCTTATCGGGGTAAAGGTCCGCGACAATGCTCCTATTGTGAATAAAAGGCTGACAGACTTGAGTCTGGATCAGAAGTTGTATCACATTGTAGCCATCAAGCGGGCTAATGAAACGATAATTCCCCGTGGTACCGACCATATCGCTTCCGGTGATATCGTATTTTTTACTACGACCCGCGAACATGTAAAAGAGGTGCAGATTCAGACTGGTAAATCGGATCCGGAGGTAAAGAAGGTTGTTATTATGGGCGGAAGCCGCATTGCTCTTCGTACCTGCCAGTATCTGCCAAGTAATATCCGTGTAAAGGTTATTGAGACAAATAAAGAAAAGAGTCAGCGGATTGCTGAAGTGGTTCCGGGAAATGTATTGATAATTAATGGAGATGCCCGTGATACGGATCTGCTTCTGCAGGAGGGTATCAAAGATGCACAGGCCTTTATAGCACTTACTGAAAACGCGAGTACGAATATTCTTGCATGTCTTGCTGCCAAACGATTTGGCGTTTATAAGACCATTGCCAAAATTGAAAATATAGATTATATTCCTTTGGCTGAAAGCATGGATATCGGTACAATTATCAATAAGAAGTTGATTGCCGCCAGCCATATTTATCAATTTCTTCTCGACGCAGATGTTTCCAATGTAAAATGTCTGGCATTTGCCAATGCCGACGTGGCCGAATTGGTTGCACGCCCCAATTCTAAGATTACAAAGAAGGAGGTGAGGGAGTTGAAATTACCAAAAGACATTACTTTAGGCGGTCTGATACGAGATGGCAAGCCGATGATGATTCAGGGAGACACTCATATTCAGCCTTACGACCACGTAGTGGTGTTCTGCCTGGATACAGCTATGCGAAAAGTAGAGGAGTTTTTCAACTAATCTGAAGGTTTGAGAGTATGTCACAATTGAATATCCGGTTTATTTTCAAGATGCTGGGGTTGATGTTTATCCTCGAATTCTTATTTGTATTAGTTGCAATCGCTGTTGCTTTTTACTATAAAGGAGACGATGTTTATCCCTTGTCCCAAACAGCTGGAATAATGCTGGCTTTGGGTATGTTATTTTATTTAATTGGCTTCAAGGCTAACGAGCGCTATGCAGGCAGGAGGGAGGGGATGATAACTGTAGCCCTTACCTGGGCTGTATTATCCTTCTTAGGAATGTTGCCCTTCTATCTGGGAGGTTATATTACTAATCCTGCTGATGCTTATTTCGAAACAATGTCTGGTTACACAACAACCGGTGCTACTATCTTGTCTGATATTGAAGCTTTACCCAAAGGAATTCTTTTCTGGCGGAGTCTGTTACAATGGCAGGGAGGGGTTGGAATGATTGTGTTTACGGTAGCTTTGATGCCTATCTTCGGTGGAGGAGCTTCGGAGTTATTCGATGCTGAGTCTGCAAGCATAACGCATGATCGGTTCCGACCCAGAATTACACAGGTTGCAAAACGGTTGTGGGGGGTTTATGTATTACTGACAGGTATTCTGGTGTTGTTATTGTGGGCTGGCCCCATGGACTTGTTCGATGCAGTCTGCCATTCGTTTACTACCTTGGCAACCGGGGGGTATTCCACCAAGAATACAAGTGTAGCTTACTGGAACTCACCCTATGTTGAATATCTGATAACGATATTCATGTTTATCGGGGCTGTCAACTTCACCTTGATTTACTTTTTCTTTAAAGGAAACTTCAAAAAATTGTTTCATGATGAGGAATTACGTTGGTTCTTTTTCATCGCGGTTGGAGCCATAACTATTGCTACGTGTTGGGTTTACTTCAATGGATTTGAGACAGGTATTGAGACTTCGTTCCGAAAAGCAGCTTTTCAGGTGATTACTTGTCTTACTACAACAGGTTTTGCTACAGCCGACTATATTCCCTGGGGCCCATTTTTCTGGCTTCTGGCTTTGATGCTTATGATTATTTGCGGATGTGCCGGATCAACAACCGGAGGGTTGAAGACGGGTCGTTTTGTGATTCTTGTAAAGAGTCTGCTTAGCGAGTTTAAAAAACAGACACACCCGCATGCTGTTATTCCGGTTAGAATGGATGGCCATGCAGTACCGGTGGATATTGTACGGCGTGTGTTGGTATTTTCGTTCGTCTATGTTTTCATGATTGCGGTTTGCTGTTTCTTACTGACGCTTGATGGGGTTGGTTTTGAAGAAGCTATAGGTGGATGTGTTTCCTGCGCCAGTAATTCGGGTCCGGGGCTCGGAACAATTGGTCCGGTAAGTAATTATTCCGGATTACCCGATTTCTCAAAGTGGGTACTTTCATTTTTAATGATGACTGGTCGTTTGGAGATATTTACGGTGTTGTCGTTATTCCTTCCGGGTTTCTGGAAACAATAATTTAACTGTATACAATAAAGTAGCCTGAAGAGTATTATCTGATGGCTACTTTCCGAACAGTTTCTTCGATTCGGATAATATAGTAGCCTTTAGAAATGTTTACAAGATATTCGCCGGATGGTTGTTTCATCTCTATTTCGCGGACTTTCAGACCAACAACACTAAAGATTTCGAGTTTGCTTCCTACGGGGGCATTGACCACACTGATCCTATTGTCTGTAACCGTTATCTGGATGGAATCTTGTTTGAGTTGCATTATAGCCGCATCTTTCTGCTTCGGATATTGCTGTTGTGCAGTAGCCGAACCCAGAAGTGAAATAAATGCGATAAAAAAGCAATAGAATATGCTTCTCATACTATAAGCCTAATTTCTGACAAATGTAGGAATAATTCCTGAATGCAGTCAAGGGATTCCTGTTTTTTTCTTACTATACAGTCAGCGTCATTCCCTCATCGGCCAGGATAGTTCCCGGAAAGATCTCATCAGCCTCTTTTTTCAAGGTGTGGAGTTCTTCGTAACGGGCAGAATAATGACCGATAACAAGCCTTTTTACATTCGCTTTTCTTGCAATTTCGGCAGCCTGCCGTGCGGTAGAATGAAATGTTTCTTTGGCTCTGGCAGCATCTTCACTGGCAAAGGTGGCTTCGTGGTAAAGTAAGTCAACGCCTTCTATGATAGGTACTATTTTTTCATAATATGCGGTGTCTGAACAATAAGCATACTTCTTGGGAGTACTGGCCGGCCTGGTAAGTCTTCCGTTGGGAATACGTTCTCCTTCCGGTGTTATATAATCTTCACCCCGTTTGATGGATGGTAATAGCCTTACAGGTATTTGATAGAAATCGGTCATCTCCTTAATTATATGAGCCTCTTTTGCTTTTTCGGCAAATAAAAAGCCTGATGTTGGAAGTCTGTGTTTGAGGGGAATCGAATAAACCGAAACCGACCGGTCCTCCCAAATCAACTCATGCTGATCGGGTGCAATATGATTGAACCGGATTGGATAGGGGAGCTCCCTGCAGAAGGTGTTCAGGATAGGTCTTAAATAAGTTTCAGTCTCCTTGGGCCCATGTATAACTAATTCGCCGTTTCGCCCCAGCATCCCTAATGTGGAAATCAATCCGGGTAATCCAAAGCAATGGTCACCATGCATATGAGATATAAAAATATGATTCAGCCGGCTGAATTTGATTCTCATTCTACGCATCTGAACCTGGGTAGCTTCTCCGCAATCAATCATGTATAGCTTGTCCCTCAGGTTTACAACTTGCGATGTAGCCAGATGGCGCGTGGTAGGTAATGCAGAACCACATCCCAATATATTGACTTCAAAACATTCCATATAATTAATATTAGTATTTTATATGTGGCCTTTCATGAATGAACGAATAAGATTAAACCCTAAAGTTTGGGAGGCCAGAATAGTATGCAAAGATAGGCCTTTTGTGTATATGGGAGAATAGAATAAATGAATCTTTTTGATAATCAGGGTTAAATGTAGTTCGAAGTGAGAGGTTTGATGTGAAAAAATGCAAAAAAGGACAGTCTAATTCTGTTTTTGTGCATGTTTTTCATTATGTTTGTCAGATAAAGAAAAAATAATATCATTTTGTCACAGAACATCGGGTGTGTTCTAAACCTTAACAGTAATTTTTGTGTTAAAACGGTCATATATGAAACCGGTGAAGGATTTGACTTCACCGGTTTTCTTTTTGCTTAATAAGTATGATTTCCCGAACTCATCTCTTTACTGTCAATTTTGTGTATGTCTAATGCACGCCATGCATAAAATATATAAGCAGCCACAAAAGGTACCAGAATTGAGACGTAGCTCATCACTTTTAAAGTGAAGAAGCTTGACGAACTGTTGAAGATGGTCAACGAACTCTGCAGGTCTACCGATGATGGATAATAGGCGGTGTTATTATAGCCTGTTATCAGGAAAAGGGATAATACGGTAAGCACGGTGCCACTGCCGCAGAACCAGATTCCTTTTGTGAACTTATCAGAAACGATTGTTTTACCAATTCCAAAAAGAACAGCAACAACTCCGATCAATAAGATCGCAAGTATTACAGGCATTTCTATTAAATTAATGAAATACTTGTTGGGTTGCATAAATATTTCGCCGGTAGACGGATCAATAGCATACCCTTCACGAAGCATTATGTGTACAAGAAATGCCAGAAAGAATACAAGGAATAGTGCGGCGTTGGGAAGAAGTTGCTTTCTACAACGTGTAGTCAGCTCCTCATCATTTATATTATTAATGAAGTAAAGTATTGCCTGCACACGAGATAAAAAGAATACGGCCAATCCCAAACATAAATTCCAGATATTAAATGCGGCTTCCAATCCATGCAGCGGATTGCTCCACGAAGAAATAACCGGCATGCCAACGTTCATAAGCTGATCTTTATTTACTGTAAATTCAGATCCCGTAAAGAATGTGGCTACTGCTGTACCTAATAATAGCGGACCGCCAATTCCATTAATCATAAGGAATATCTGGTAGGTTCGTTTCCCTAATAAATTGCCTTTTTTTGATTGGAACTCGTATGAGACAGCCTGAATAACGAAGCAAATCAAAATAATTGTCCATACCCAGTAGGCTCCGCCGAAGCTTGTGGAATAGAACAGAGGAAATGAGGCAAAAAAAGCTCCGCCGAAGGTTACCAGCGTTGTAAAAGTGAATTCCCATTTCCTTCCGGTCGAATTCAGCATCATTTTTTGCTGAAGCTCTGTTTTGCCAAGATTAAATAGTAAAGACTGCCCTCCCTGAACAAACAAAAGGAAAACAAGCAGAGCTCCCAATAAAGAGATAACAAACCACCAGTAGTGTTGCAATAATATATATGTGCTATCCATAATTTCTAGTTTTATAGTGTTAATGTGAATTTGCCGGACCTTTTTTTATCTCTTTCAGCATAATTCGTATTTCTGCAATCAACAAAATTGTGAAGAGAGCCAGAAACAGGAAGAATGTTATTTGAACGGAAGAGGCGCTCAGTCTGGAAATAGAAGTGCCCGTAGGTAATATATCCTGAATAGCCCACGGCTGTCTTCCTACTTCTGCAACCACCCAGCCCGCCTGACCGGCTATATATCCCAGAGGTATTGTCCACAGACAAATATAATGCAACCATTTTTTGTTTGTAAATGTGTTTTTAAATGAGAAGATAGTGGCAATCAGGAATAAAAGAATAAAATATCCTCCCAGAATTACCATGATGCGAAATGCATAAAAGACGATGGATACATTCGGGACCAGGTCGGCCGGATCTTTTATATAACCATAACCAAAATAGGGGAAATTGGCTTCAAGTGTATCCCTGTGCTGTTTCATGGCAGCCTCATCCTTCTCTTTAGCTGCTTTTCTGTATTCGGACAGAGCCTGTATGGCTATCCTGCCCCTGTTCATTTTTTCTTCTGCGGAGAGAGCTATGCCCTGTTCTGTTTCGTATCCCCCCTTTATAAGGTCGTTAATACCCGGGACGAAGCCATCAACATCTCTTTTTGCCAGGAATGACAGCGCATAGGGAATCTGAACTCTCATAAGGAATGCATCGGCATCATCCCGGTAGCTTGTTTTTTCGGGATTGAGAATCCCTACAGCAACGAGTCCGGCTTGCTTCTGTCCGTGATACAGGCCTTCCATAGCTGCGAGCTTCATAGGCTGTTTATCTGCAACCTGATAGGCAGAGCCATCTCCAGTCCAGGCGATAAGGATGGAGGAAATCAATCCAAATACAGCTCCTACCTTGATACTTGCCAAAGCAAACTCGGTATCACGTTTCTTAAGCAGGAACCAGCTGCTTACTCCAAGAACAAATACGGCTCCTAACACCCAGCCAGACAAGACTGTGTGGAAGAATTTATTTATCGCTACAGGCGAAAGTGCAACTGCCCAAAAATCGAACATTTCGTTGCGTACCGTATCCGGATTGAATTTCATACCCACCGGATACTGCATCCATGCATTGGCAATAAGAATCCAAAGTGCAGATAACGTGGCGCCGATAATTGTAAGCCAAGTGGAAGCAAGATGGAATCTCTTGCTTACTTTATCCCAGCCAAAAAACATTACAGCAATAAATGTCGCTTCCATAAAGAAAGCCAAGATACCTTCTATAGCCAAAGGCGCACCGAAAATGTCGCCAACAAACCAACTGTAATTAGACCAGTTTGTCCCGAATTCAAATTCGAGGATAATACCGGTGGCAACGCCGATGGCGAAATTAATACCAAAGAGTTTCATCCAAAATTTGGCGGTGGTTTTCCAAAATTCATTTCCTGTCTTGTAATACAAGGTTTCCATAATAGCCATTACTACACCTAATCCCAGCGTTAATGGAACAAACAGCCAGTGGTACATGGCAGTAAGAGCAAACTGAGCCCTTGACCAGTCAATTAGTGAAGAGTCGATACTTTCTATCATACGAAATAGTTTTTAATTGTTTATAGCGCGATCAATTAATTCTGTTGAAACGTGTTCTCCCTTTTCATCGGCAGTTTTATATTTTCCAAGATAACTTGGAAAGAAAAATAGTTTTAATACGAAAAACATGATGAAAAGCTTGATAAGGATGATAAGCCATAAGGTTTTTCCTAGCGTCATTTGCCGGAACCCATCCATATAGAATTGATAAATTCTTATTATTACAGGTTTTTTTTTCATGATATGTAATGTTGTAATCTAAATAACAATAATAATTACAGAATGTTATCATCCTGACAAATATAAAACATCGGATGCATATTTCCCAGTTCAATTATAGTATTTATTTACAATATTTTATTTTTTATTTACATAGAGTGTTAAAAAAAATTATTTATGCCAAGAAATACGCTAAGGGGTGCTGCAGATATTACAGTATTGGCTACATTTGCCATTATTTGATCAGTGTAGAAAGGAAAATCACAACTTATTTATCATTTAAGTGCTAATCTATAAAAAAATTGTTACTATGTCGAACATCACAAGAAGATCATTTCTTCAAAAAGGAACGGCAGCTGCTGCTGCGTTGACCATTGTTCCGAACACTGTCCTTGGTAAGAGCCACGGACATACAGCTCCAACAGATAAATTGAATATTGCAGGTATCGGTATCGGAGGTATGGGTGCAGCTAATCTACGTAATATGGAAACAGAGAACATCGTAGCTCTTTGTGACGTAGACTGGAAGTATGCGAAAGGTACTTTTGACAAGTATCCTCAGGCTAAGAAATACTGGGATTACCGCAAAATGTACGACGAAATGGGTAAGTCTATCGACGGTGTTATGGTTGCTACTGCCGACCATACGCACGCTATCATTTCGGCCGATGCTATTTCAATGGGAAAACACGTGTATTGCCAAAAACCGCTTACACACTCTGTTTATGAGTCTCGTTTGCTGACTAAGCTTGCCGATAAGTATCAGGTAGCTACTCAGATGGGTAACCAGGGTTCTTCTGGCGAAGGTGTAAACCTTACCTGCGAATGGATCTGGAATGGTGAAATCGGTGAAATTACAAAGGTTGAAGCCTTTACAGACCGTCCTATCTGGCCACAAGGTTTGATGACTCCCGAAAAAGCAGACAAAATTCCTTCAACATTGAATTGGGATTTATTCTCTGGTCCTGCTGAAGTTCGTCCGTTCAACAACATCTATCACCCATGGAACTGGCGCGGATGGTGGGCTTACGGTACAGGAGCTCTTGGCGATATGGCTTGTCATATCCTTCACCCGGTATTTAAATCTTTGAAATTGGGTTATCCTACCAAGGTTCAAGGTTCATCTACTTTGTTGTTACGCGACTGTGCACCACAGGCTCAGCATGTGAAATTGACTTTCCCTGCTCGCGACAATATGCCAAAAGTAGCTATGCCTGAGGTTGAAGTACATTGGTACGATGGTGGTTTGAAACCAGATCTACCTGCCGGATATCCTGCCGGAAGAGAAATGAACGACCAGGGTGGTGCTGTTATTTTCCACGGAACAAAAGATACATTGATTTGCGGTTGTTATGGTGTTAACCCATGGTTGTTGTCTGGTCGCAAGCCGGATGCTCCTAAGGTATGCCGTCGTGTACCAAAGAATGCTCACGAACAAGACTGGATCCGTGCAGCAAAAGAAAGTGCAGCTAACCGTGTTCCTACTGCATCAAACTTTGCAGAAGCAGGTCCTTTCAACGAAATGGTTGTAATGGGAGTATTGGCTGTACGTTTGCAGGCTTTGAACAAAGAATTGTTGTGGGATGGTCCTAACATGCGCTTCACTAATATTGGTGACGACGAAACATTGAAGATTGTTATCCGTGATGGATTCAAGATTCATGATGGTCACCCAACATTTAACAAAACAATGACCGATCCTATCAATGCGAAGAAGTTTGCTGAAGAATTAATCAAGCACAACTATCGCGACGGATGGAAATTAGTTGACATGCCTAGATAATTTTAATTAAAATAATAAAATGAAAAAAGTAGTATTATTAGCAAGTGCTGCAATTTTAATGGGATGTTTCGCATCTTGTGCAGGTGGAAATAAAAAAGCCGAAGAGGCTCCTGCCGTTGATTCAACTGCTGTTGCTGCTACTCCTGAGTACAAATTAATGGATCTGCCTACAGTAGACTTGTCTACATTCCCAAAGGATGCCGACGGATGGATCACTTTGTTTGACGGAAAGACTATGAACGGTTGGAGAGGTTATAACCGCGAAGACGTTCCTACAGCATGGGAAGTGAATGATAAGGCTATTCACATCAAAGGTTCTGGTGCCGGCGAAGCTGGTGCTAAAGATGGAGGAGATCTTGTATTTGCTCACAAATTCAAGAACTTTGAATTGGAATTGGAATGGAAGGTTGCAAAGGGTGCAAACTCTGGTATTTTCTATTTGATTCAGGAAGTGGAAGGACAACCCGCTTATATCTCTGCACCTGAGTGCCAGGTATTGGATAACGAAAATCATCCGGATGCCAAAATGGGTAAAGATGGTAACCGTCAGTCTTCTTCATTGTATGACATGATTCCTGCAAAACCACAAAATTCTAAACCTTTCGGACAATGGAACAAGGTTAAGATTATGTGCTACAAAGGAACAGTTGTTCACTACCAAAACGACGAGCCAGTTGTTGAATACCACTTGTGGACACAACAATGGAAAGAACTTCTTGACGCAAGCAAATTCAGCAAAGACAAATGGCCTTTGGCTTACGAATTGTTGCTGAACTGCGGTGGCGAAAACAAAGAAGGTTTTATCGGTCTTCAGGATCATGGTGACGATGTTTGGTTCCGCAATATTAAAATTAAACTTTTAGATTAATTTTATTTTGTCAAACAGAACTTGATATTATTAATGAGTAATACCCGGAGAGAGAAGACTCACTTCGGGTATTCTTTGTTTTCTATATCGACGGTCTGAAATAATTTAAATCATTTATAATAATACGAATGAAGAACTCGGAAAACTGTTGTGTGTACACAAAAGCTCAAATAACTTGGCTTGTGGTGTTAAGGCTGTTTATCGGATGGCATTTCATGTACGAGGGACTTGTAAAAATAATGAATCCAAAATGGACATCAATGGCCTATCTGTTGGATTCAAAAGGTCCCGCTTCCTCATTTTTCATTGGACTGACACAAGATCCAGCCACGATGAATTTGGTAAACCTCTGTAATGAGTGGGGATTGTTTTTAGTGGGTCTGGGTTTACTAACAGGCTGTCTTTCTAAATTATCCGCCATTGGTGGAATAACTTTTTTAGGAATCTATTACCTTTCTCATCCATCTTTTATTGGTGCCGGCTATATTATGCCGTTTGAAGGAACTTATCTCTGGATAGATAAGAATCTGGTGGAGTTGGCAGCCCTGGTGGTGTTGCTTGTATTCCCTACTTCCAAAATAATAGGAATAGATCGCTTGCTTGTAAAGGCTATGCCTAAAAGCATTTTGAAACTTAAATTGATTTGATGAGATGGCACAAGAAGATGTAAAGAAAACTCCGGAGAATAATCTGCCAGAATCATCCGGCCGTAGAGATGCTTTGAAAGCATTAGCTACAGTTCCTTTGTTAGGAGCAATGGCGTATGGAGTATATCAAAGACAAAAGTTTGAAAGAACACGCAGAGATATGTCTGATGTTTTTCAACTTAGCAAAGAGGGGCCAACCATGTTGGAGGCTCAGCCAAACGGAAAACAGATCCGTTTAGGTTTAATCGGTTTTGGTATCCGTGGAAAGCAATTGATGAGAGCTGCAGGTTTTGCAGAACCATCGTGGATTGATACCTTGATTGAAGCAAATAAGAAGGATAAAAAGGATAACCGCTATCAGCAATATCTGGAACAAGATGATCTGAATGTTGTTGTAAATGGGGTTTGTGATATATTTGATGTTTATGCCGAGGCTGCAGTACAGGCCAGTGCGAATATACACCGTGAGGGTAGTAACGGGAAATTTGGTCCTGCTCCCAAACGTTACCGCACTTACCAGGAATTGTTGGCGGCAGACGATATCGATGCTGTAATCATAGCAACACCCGACCATTGGCATAGCACAATGGCAATGGCTGCAGCTAAAGCCGGAAAGCATGTGTATGTTGAAAAACCATTGTCGTGGACCGTACCTGAAACATATATGGTACGCGAAGTGATCAAGGAAACCGGTATAGTTTTTCAGCTTGGACATCAGGGCCGTCAGACCGACAGCTATCAAAAGGCTAAAGAGATTATCAGCAAAGGTCTGATCGGACCTGTTAACCTGATTGAGGTATGTACAAACCGTAACGATCCCAATGGAGCCTGGGTGTACGATATTATTGAAGGCTCATCGCCCGAGACAATCGACTGGAAACAGTTTGAGGGAGATCCTGAGCGTATCAAGGAATACCGCGACTACATGCTATCCAACAAGCTTGAGAAATATATGGGTCCGGACGATCGTTCGAAGTTCAGTCTGGAACGTTTCTTCCGCTGGCGCTGCTGGTGGGATTACAGTACAGGATTGAGCGGCGACTTGCTTACTCACGAGTACGATGCCATCAACCAGATTATGGAAGTTGGAATTCCGCATTCGGCAACCTCATCGGGAGGCGTTTATTTCTTTAAAGACGGACGTACCGTACCGGATGTATTACATACTACATTCGAGTTCCCCGAAAAAAACTTCACCATGCTTTATAGCGCTACGCTGGCAAACAGCCGTAACAGAGGTAAGGTGATTATGGGACACGATGCATCAATGGAAATCTCCAATACACTTACATTGAAAGTGGATGCCCGGTCTACACGCTATGCAGAGAAAATTGAGAAAGGTATTATTGTGCCCGACCAACCATTCTATAACTACATACCCGGACAAGATAACTCGGATACGATTACATCGGCAACCGAACTCTATTTTGCCCAGAGAGGATTGTTGTATACCTATGTGAATGGTAAACGGTACGATACAACGTTCCTTCATATCCGCGAATGGCTGGAGTGTATCCGTCAGGGAAAAACACCGAGTTGCAACATTGATCAGGCATTCGAGGAAGCTATTACAGCCCATATGGGTACACGTGCATTTCTGGAAGGCCGTACTATGTATTGGGATAAAGATAAGGAAGAGATCGTACGGGGATAACCCGCTTTCTTTCAGTATATCATTAAAGGATGTCTTAAACCATTGGTTTAGGCATCCTTTTTGTTTTTAGCAGATAAAAGCTATACCCTAATCGAAAAGAAGACTATCTTTAAGCTCAAAGAATACTATATTTGTAAATCGTCCCCATGGGCCCGTTAAAACGTCTCCATGGAGCTGTTGAAACGCGCCCATGGGGCGAAGCTTGTAAGGATATATATTTTAAACATAGTATAAATAGGATGTAAGCTTACTATATGCCACTTTGTATGCTACTTTAAAAAATATTCTTTTTTTGTATCTGTTTTTTGTAACCGAAAATCCACTCCCGTTGTCATATATGTAACAAGAATAATTAATTAAAATAACAACAGTATGTCAGGTTTATTAATCCCCATTGTGGCAATTATTTGTACGATTGGATTGCCAATTTTAGTAATTTCAATTATTGTGTATAAAAGCGTACAGACTAAACACCAGGAAAAACTGGCAATGATTGAAAAAGGAATGATTTTGCAGGAACCCGAAAAGCGGACAAACAAATATACCGCTTTACGTAACGGATTGCTTTTGGTTGGACTTGCAGTGGGAGCTATGATTGGTTTAGGAATCAGTGAAACGTGGCTGCGTGATAGCTTTGCCGGCGATTTTATGATTGCAATCATGACTATTTTGTTCGGAGGAATTGCCTTTTTAGCCTACTTCTTTATGATACGGAGTATGCAGAAACAGGATAATAATCCGGAAATCTAAGAAAACAGTAATTCATAAAATCAAACAGGCAAGATTGCATGGACGAACAAAGGTGGATTGAAAACATCCTGGCAGGAGATACACAAAGTTTCTCCTGCCTCGTCACTAAGTATCAGCAAATGGCCTTTAGCATCGCATTCCGTATTCTGGAGAACCGCGAAGAGGCGGAGGAGGCCGTACAAGATTCCTATGTGAAGATGTATAGGGCGCTCCCAACCTTCCAGTTCGGAAGTAAATTCTCAACCTGGTTTTATCGGATTGTGTATCACACCTCCTTATCGGCATTAAGGCAGCAGCGCCTGTTTTCCAGCTATGATGAGGCAACTCCAGCCGATCTGACCGACGATGATATAGACAGTGCAACGGAGATACTGCAACGCGAGGATCGGAAGGAGATTATTACCAAAGTTTTGAAAAAGATGCCAAAGGATGAAGCTCTTTTATTATCTTTGTACTATCTGGAAGAGTGCTCTATTGATGAGATCCGTCAGATTACGGAACTCACAACTTCTAATATTAAAGTAAAATTGTTCCGTGGACGGAAACATTTTTATGAATCTTTGCAGAAAATAGCTAAACATGAAATGGTAAATATGATATGAACTCTATAAATCAAAAAGCAGATAACCTTACGCGGGCTTTATTAAAGGATTGCCGCGAGACTCCACCCAAAGGGATGGATCTTAAAATCATGGATTTGATTCAAAAAGAGGCTCCCTTAAAGCGTCCGGTAATTGTAGATGAGGACTATTCGCAAGGAGGTATAATCGCTTTAGGCATCGGATGTTTATTGTTGATCCTTGTAGGTTTGCTTTTGCTTATCACGCATAAAAATGATCTGGGTACTCTTTATTTTCAGATCAGGGAGTCGTTCCCCTACGTACTGTCTATTTTATCGATCGTGAGTTTCTTTATCTTCTTTACGATGATGGACCGGTTGATGACATATACCAAATAATATTCTTACAAAAAAAAGAGAGGCACCCTCACGGTGTCTCTCTTTTGCTGAACTAAATGATAAAATAAAAGTTATGTAGGAAGGGTTTTATTTGATATTCCCGAATGAATTTACCGAAATCTTTTTAGAAGCTTCCACCTCTTTGCTTTTCCAGTTATAACTCATGTCGTACGTCTTTTCACCATCAAAGGTCTTAACTTTGACTTTGAAATTTACTGAATCTTTACCTGCTTCAACCAACTTGCTCAGGTTAAAGGCTACAAGACCTTCTTTACCGGCAACGGGCTGGTCGTTATAGGCATTGTGTCTGAACTCCAATACTTTGGGAGTCGATGTCTGGGTTGTATCCTGCACCAGGTTGATAAAGTGTGCCTTTGATCCACCGTAATTGAACCCGAACTGTACATTCAGGTAACCACCGCCTACCCACATGTCAATAATTTTAACCGGATCATTTCCATAAACAGAATCATTTTCCGCTGTTAAAGTGGCGATAGGTTTAGTCAGGATATTTTGGATACTGTTTACCTTGATAAAATGATCGTATCCCTGAATGGAGTCCGATAAGATTGTGTAATTTACCAGAGCACGCTGATCATTTTTCGGATCGTAACCCGGATAATTGGTAGCAGCAGGCCAAAGCTTCGTTCCATCATCCAGGATCAACGAATACGTATTGTTGTCAAGCGGCTCGACAGTCGCGATGGATATCCAAAATTTACCTAAAGAATAATCATCATCGTCACTTAAGCATGAATTAAATACCAGAGGGGTTAAAATCAGACCGGTAAGAATTACAAATACTTTAAATGCTTTCATAGAATTCAATTTTATATTGTTACTTTATGATTTACACTAATAAAGATGCATGACGCCCGGAAATGCTGCAAACAATAATTGAAAAAGATGTTAAAGATTTCCTCTTTTGTAGGGAACTCAAATAATTTGTACCTTTACAACGAAATTGAAAGGTATAAAAGTATGATGAATGACAGACCTTTGATCCTGATCACAAACGACGATGGTATTCAGGCAAAAGGAATTAAAGAATTGGTATTTTGTCTTCGGGCAGTAGGTGATATTGTAGTGTTTGCTCCGGATGGACCACGTTCCGGCATGTCAAGTGCCATTACTTCTGTGGCTCCTATTCACTACACCCTTGTAAAGAAAGAGGAAGGCCTCACGCAATACTGTTGTTCGGGCACTCCGGTAGACTGTGTTAAGCTGGCAGTGAACGAAGTCTTGGATCGGAAACCCGACCTGCTGGTTTCTGGTATAAATCATGGAACCAATATGGCAATCTGTGTTCATTATTCGGGTACCATGGGGGCCGCAATTGAAGGATGTATCTTTAATATACCCTCCATCGGAGTTTCCCTGACCGATACACATCCCGATGCAGATTTTACCGAAAGCTGCCGTCTGGCCCGTAAGCTGGCCCGTACGGTTTTGAAGGAGGGACTGCCCAAAGGAACCTATTTGAACCTGAATGTACCTAATATTCCAAGAGTAAAAGGGATGAAAGTATGTAAACAGGCCGATGGCCGCTGGGTGAAAGAGTTTTTACGGATGAAGAGTCCGGCAGGTAAAGAGGTCTACTGGCTGACAGGCGAATTTCAGAATCATCATCCTGTGCAGGACGATAGCGATACTGTTGCATTGGAGGCAGGATATGCCTCGTTGGTCCCCTGCAAGATAGACGTGACCGACTATGCTTATCTGAATCGTTTTAAGCAATGGGAGATTGAAGAGCAATGAAATATTATCTGATTGCAGGTGAAGCCTCCGGAGATTTGCACGCATCGAATCTGATGGACGGACTAAAGAAGGAAGATCCGCATGCGGAGTTCCGTTTCTTTGGAGGAGACCTTATGTCGGCCAAGGGGGGAGTCCTTGTTAAACACTACAGGGACATGGCATTTATGGGCTTTATACCCGTACTGCTGAACCTGAAGACCATTCTGAGGAATATGAAAACCTGCGAGGAGGATATTAAGCTTTATAACCCGGATGTAGTAATATTGATTGACTATCCGGGATTCAATCTTAAAATAGCCAAGTTTGTGAAGACGGTTCTGAACATTCCTGTGTATTACTACATCTCACCTAAAATATGGGCCTGGAAACAATACCGGATCAAGTCCTTTAAAAAGTATGTAGACAAGATGTTCTGTATTCTGCCTTTTGAACCGGATTTCTTTCGGAAGCTGAACTATAAGGTGACATATGTTGGTAATCCGTCGGTCGACTCTGTGGCGAACCGCACTTGTGCCAACGAAACATTTGCTCAGTTTATACGGGAAAACCAATTACCGGATAAACCGGTAATCGCTCTTCTGGCAGGAAGCAGGCGACAGGAGATAAAAGACAACCTGCCCACTATGTTGGATGCCGTTTCGGGATTCACGGAATTTCAATACGTAATTGCCGGAGCCCCGGGTATAGACCCCGGATATTATAAAGAATATATTGGAAATCATAAAGCAAGCATAGTCTTTGATCAGACGTACCGGCTGCTGCAGCAAAGTAAGGCGGCCTTGGTTACTTCGGGAACTGCAACGCTCGAGACAGCCCTTTTTAGGGTTCCTCAGGTGGTTTGCTATAAAACACCCGTTAAAAAGCTGGTCAGATTTGTGTTTACTCACTTCTTTCATATCAAATACATTTCGCTGGTCAATCTGATTGCTGATAAAACAGTTGTACAGGAATTGTTTGCCGATTCCTTCTCCTGCCAGTCAATCCGCGAAGAACTGAATAAAATTATCCGGGTCGAAGCCTACAGAAACACGATGCTGGAAGGTTATGACGAGGTGATAAACAGGCTCGGAAGTCCGGGCGCATCACACCGGGCAGCACGATATATGTTCGAATCTCTGTCCACCCCGAAATAAGGATTATATTATAAAGTAATCTAAAAAAGGAGCCGGCTTCAAGTGTTCGTTCAGATATTTAATTTATTCTGTTTATATTTGCAAGTTATCAACAGTTCGGGCAACTTATCAACAAACCAGTGATTGTTTTGCCTTAACAGGATTTGGATTAGTGATTTATGTTTAGTTTTGCTACCGAATTAAACGTGAAATTATGGGAAAAATTATCGCTTTAGCAAATCAGAAGGGAGGAGTGGGTAAGACCACAACGACCATTAATCTGGCTGCATCGCTGGCTGCTCTTGAAAAAAAGGTGCTTGTTGTAGATGCAGACCCTCAGGCCAATGCGTCGTCCGGATTGGGAATTGATATCCGCAGTGTCGAAGTTTCCATTTATGAGTGTATTGTGAATGGAGTGGATGCGCGGAGTGCAATTTCGAAAACGCAGGTTGAAGGTTTAGATATAATTCCATCGCATATTGATTTGGTAGGAGCGGAGATTGAGATGCTGAACCTGGATCAGCGTGAAAAGATTCTCAAGCAGCTTTTGCTCCCATTAAAAGAGCTGTATGATTTTATTCTTATAGACTGCTCTCCGTCTCTCGGCTTAATAACAGTTAATGCCCTTACGGCAGCAGACTCTGTTATCATCCCCGTACAATGTGAATATTTTGCGTTGGAAGGAATCAGCAAATTGCTTAATACCATTAAAATCATAAAGTCGAAGCTTAATCCGCAGCTTGAGATAGAAGGATTCCTTCTTACCATGTACGATTCGAGACTTCGTCTGGCCAATCAGATCTATGAAGAGGTAAAACGCCACTTCAGGGAACTGGTTTTCACTACGGTGATACAGCGTAACATCAAACTCAGCGAGGCACCCAGTTACGGAATTCCGGCATTGTTGTACGATGCAGAATCCAGAGGTGCAGTTAATCATATGCAGCTTGCACGCGAGCTGATAGATAAGAACAAATAAAAGAAGATAAAAGTATATATGGCAGCAATAAAGAGATCGGCACTCGGACGCGGACTGGATGCTTTAATAACGATGGAAGACCTGAAAACGGGAGGATCATCCTCTATCAGTGAAATATCTTTATCAAAAATTCAGCCTAATCCGGACCAGCCACGTTCCATGTTTGAAGAAGAGGCATTGGAAGAATTAGCTACGTCTATACGCTCATTGGGTGTTATCCAGCCGATCACCCTGAAAGAAATTGGTCCGGACAGATATATGATCATATCGGGTGAGCGCCGTTACAGAGCCTCCCTTAAAGCCGGATTGGAAGAGATACCCGCTTATATTAAAACAGCCGCCGACGAGCATGTGGTGGAGATGGCCCTGATAGAGAACATTCAGCGCGAAGACCTGAATGCCATAGAAATCGCTTTGGCCTATCAAAAGCTAATTGATAATTACGAACTTACCCAGGAGAAACTGAGTGAACGGGTTGGAAAGAAGCGAACAACAATCGCAAACTACCTTCGTCTGCTTAAACTACCTGCCGAAATACAGGTGGGACTCAAGGATAAGAAAATAGATATGGGACACGCCAGAGCACTTATCTCTGTACAGGATCCCGAAATTCAGCTGGCTCTGTACGAACAGATATTGCAGGATGGATTGTCTGTCCGCCAGGTGGAAGAGCTTGTGCGCAATGCCGCCGAAGCAGCAGTTCCCGAAGCAAAGGATGAACAGCCTAAAAAGAAGTTGCTACCCGAGGAGTATAATCTGTTGAAGGATCATCTGTCGCGCTTTTTCAACACCCGCGTCAATCTTTCGTGCAACGAAAAAGGTAAAGGGAAAATTACCATTCCTTTTGCTTCAGAAGATGAACTTGAAAAGCTGATCATGCTTTTAGATAAGTTGAAACGATAAAATGCCTATGATTCAGTATGTAGTCCGATTTTGTGTAGGTATAGGTCTGTTGCTGCTTACGTGGTTGCCGGGGCATTGTTTTGCTCAGACGGTACGAACAGATTCTACAGAGGCACAGGTTGTAGTTCCGGACTCGGCGGTGGCAGCCGTGTTGGCTTCTGCAGATTCCTTACCTTTGCCTTTGCCCGAACTTCCGGCCTTTAAGCCAGATCCCACAAAGGCAGTTTTATATTCGGCGATATTTCCCGGATTGGGACAAATATACAACCGTAAGTATTGGAAGCTTCCGTTGGTTTACGGTGCGTTTATGGGATGTGCATATGCAATAACCTGGAATAATCGTAATTACCAGGATTATCTGGAGGCTTATAAAGGGATCATGAGTGAAAAGCCTCTCGAGAACAACAGTTGGATCGATTTTCTTCCGGCTAATGCAAACCCCGATGATTACCTGAATGATGCCAACTTCAAAGATCAGCTTAAACGGAGTAAAGACTATTACCGCCGGTACCGCGATTTAAGTGTAATCATCACTGTTGGAGTCTATTTCATTACGATGATTGATGCCTATGTAGATGCCCAGTTGTTTGATTTTGATATTTCACCGGATTTGTCTCTTCGTGTAGAACCGGTGATGACGCAGCCAACTAGTTATAGTTCGAGGACCTATGGTCTGAACTGCAGCATAAAATTTTAATACTATATGAGACGATATCTGCTTGCACTGTCAGGAATATGCCTGTCTCTTTCTGTCGCCTTTGCTCAGAAAGAGACTAATACGTACGAAACGATGCCGACAGATTCAATATCGGAAGAAGTTGGTTTGATACCCGAGAGTCTGGATGCGAACGTAGACAGTCTGCTTAACACGTGGCATATTCAGTATTTTACAAAGAAAGATGATTTTTGTGAGGATTCCGAATTCAATGTTTCATTTGCCGACTCGGTTTATGTAGACCGGCTGAAACGCCTGCCTCGCATTATACCGATGACGTACAATCCGGTGGTGCGGAATTGTATCGAACTTTATGCCGGCAGACGCAGGGGATTGGTACGATACATGTTGGGAATGGCCGACTTTTATTTTCCGCTGATCGAACAAAAGCTGGATGCCTACGGATTGCCGTTAGAACTTAAGTATCTGGCGGTGGTAGAATCGGCCTTAAATCCTGTAGCGCTTTCAAGAGTGGGTGCCTGCGGATTATGGCAGTTCATGCTTCCTACAGGAAAGAGCTACGGCTTGGAGATTAACAGCCTGGTAGACGAACGCCGTGATCCGGTTAAGGCAACGGATGCCGCCTGTCGCTACTTTAAAGACATGTATGCTATTTACGGTGACTGGAATTTGGTGATTGCCTCTTATAATTGCGGTCCGGGTAATGTAAATAAAGCCATTCGCCGTTCGGGCGGCAAACGCGACTTCTGGGCGATTTTCCCCTATCTGCCTAAAGAGACACGCTCGTATGTTCCCTTATTTATTGCGGCCAACTATATCATGAACTATTCGTGCGACCATAATTTGTGTGCGATAGAAACATCGCTGCCGCTGGCAACCGATACGGTTATGGTAAATAACACGATTCATCTGCAACAGGTGTCGGATGTGTTGGGTGCAGATATCGGACAACTTAAAGCGCTCAATCCCCAATACAAAAGAGATATCATACCGGGTAGCTCAACTCCTTCTGTCTTAAAACTTACAGCAGCTCATGCCTATGCATTTGTTACAATGGAAGACTCCATCCGCAAGTACAAGGCCGAAGAGTTTTTAGCAAATCTCATCCCGGACGCTTCCGGCAACGATTCTAAATCGGATACGAAAGAGCGGATCACTCACGTAGTAAAGAAGGGGGAGAACCTGTACACGATTTCAAACCTGTATGGTGTAGCCTCGAGGGATGTACGTAAGTGGAACAAGTTAAAATCCTCCAAAGTGGTAAGCGGCAGACGCCTTGTTCTTTATATTGATAACGGCGGAGTACGCCTAGCCGATAAGCCGTCCGCCTCTTCGGAAAAACCAGCTTCCGAACCTGCCTCCAAGTCGACCGCTGCAAAAACACCGGTTGCTGCATCAGGCGATTATATATCCTATAAGGTTAAATCGGGAGATTCGTTATATACCATTTCGAAAAAGTACCCGGGTGTAACTGCTCAGGTAATTCAGGAAACGAATGGGTTGCCTAATTCGGATATCCGTCCGGGACAAGTTCTTAAAATCCCTGTTGTGTAAACTATTTTACTCAGCACTGCTACTTTCTTGCAAATATTTGTATATTTGTACCTATAGTATATTAAAAGGAGGTAGTGGATATGAGTGAAGCAAACGATATATTATCAGCAGATGAACAGCTTATTCAGGAGGAATTTTCTAACCTTCTGAATGACTATCTTAATTCCAATCACAGGAGGAAAGTTGAACGTATCACAAAAGCATTCAATTTTGCCAATCAGGCGCACAATGGAGTGAAAAGACGTTCCGGCGAACCCTACATCCTTCATCCTTTAGCGGTAGCACGTATTGTTTGCAGGGAAATGGGATTGGGTTCCACTTCCATTTGTTCTGCTTTGCTTCACGATGTGGTGGAAGATACCGAATATACCGTAGATGACATCCGCGATATGTTTGGCGAGAAAATAGCCCAGATCGTGGACGGACTCACCAAGATATCCGGAGGAATCTTTGGAGAGAAAGCATCGGCACAAGCCGAGAACTTCAGAAAGCTGCTGCTTACCATGAGTGACGATATCCGTGTTATCCTGATCAAGATTGCAGACCGCCTGCATAATATGAGAACGCTCGGTTCGATGTTGCCGGCCAAACAATTTAAGATTGCCGGCGAAACACTCTATCTGTATGCCCCCCTTGCCCACCGGCTGGGCCTTTTTACCATAAAAACGGAATTAGAAGATCTAAGCTTTAAATACGAACATCCCAAAGAATACGACTTTATAAAGGCGAAGCTCAAAGCAACGGAAGAGTCCCGAAGGGCTCTTTATGATCATTTCGCCGTACCTGTAAACAATAAACTCAGCGCCATGGGGCTTACCTATGAGATGCGGGACAGGGTAAAGTCAGTCTACTCCATTTGGTGTAAGATGGAATCCAAAGGTGTAACGTTTGAAGATATATACGACATCTTTGCCGTACGGATTATTTTCGACCCCATTCCGGGTATCGACGAGAAGAACCAATGTTGGGATATTTATTCGGCTATAACGGATATCTATCGGATTCGTCCGGACCGTATCCGCGACTGGGTAAGCAGACCTAAAGCCAATGGTTATCAGGCTCTACACCTAACCGTGATGGGGCCCGACGGACAATGGGTGGAGGTGCAGATACGAAGCCGCAGAATGGACGACATAGCCGAAAAAGGATTTGCAGCCCATTGGAAATACAAAGAAAATAATGTGGATGAAGATACCGAACTTGATAAGTGGCTGCAGACCATTACCGAGATTCTGGAAAGTCCGGATCCCAATGCACTCGACTTCCTCGATACCATAAAACTGAATCTTTTCTCGTCCGAAATATTTGTTTTCACCCCCAAAGGAGATATCAAAACATTACCTCTCGGCGCTACAGCGCTGGATTTTGCCTACGCCTTACACAGCAACATCGGCTACCATTGCATCGGAGCCAAGGTAAACCACCGGCTGGTGCCATTGAGTCACCCGCTAACCAGTGGAGACCAGGTAGAGGTGCTTACCTCCCGGTCGCAGGAGCCGCAGCCTGAATGGCTCAGCTTCGTTACAACGGCTCGTGCCCGCGCCAAGATTGATGCCGTATTGAAACGTACGCGTAAGGAGATGGCCAAGTCTGGTGAAACAAAAGTAATGAACCTGCTTACCCGATCGGAAGTGGAAGCTTCTGTTGCAAATATAGAAAAGCTGTCTGTCTACTTCGGTTTTGCCAAACGTGATGAGTTCTTTTATGCTGTTGAGAAGGGAGACGTAACCTTGCCCGACAATGTGAAAAAGTTGTTGAAGGAGAAAACGGACAATGTTCTTTTCAAATATGTAAAACAGGCCTTGGGCGTAACCCCTAAACCGGTTAAAGCACCCGAACCGTTGCCCGACGAGGCCGACAAGAAACCTGCTTACGACAAAACAAAACCCTATGTGTTGAGGGAGGAGGCTTTTGAACGGAATTATGTGATAGCCGATTGCTGCAAACCGATTCCGGGCGATGATGCCTTCGGGTTTGTAAACGACGATGGAAATGTGGTAGTACACAAACGCTCGTGCCCTATTGCCATGCGGCTGAAGAGCAGCTTTGGCGAACGGATCCTTTCTACAGAGTGGAGCAGTCATAAAAACGCCTCTTTTGAAGCAACGCTCGAAGTAAAAGGAATAGATTCCATCGGTGTGCTCAATATCATTACGAAAACCATCTCGGAGCAATTTTCGGTAAATATCCAGCGGCTGACAATCGAAGCTAAAGACGGGGTTTTTGAAGGCAAGATTAAAATGAAGGTACACGATGTGGAAGATATTCAGAAGATGTGTGTAACCCTGGCCAAAATTAAAAATATCAAATCGGTAGGCAGGATTGCCGACTAATAGGATAAAATAAAAACGGGCCGGTTCTTGTTTCAAAAGAGCCGGCCCGCTTTATGTCCTATTGTTTTAGAAAGGCAGATCATCAATCGGATTTACCGGTCCAAAGTCGGGAGCGGTAGGTACGGCACCCGTGGCAAAGTTATCCGGGGTGTATCCGGCTGCAGGCATAGCCTGTGCAGCACCGGCACGATCTACTTTCCATCCGTTGATATTGGTATACCATTTACCATTAAACTCCCTGCTTTCTATATCAAAAGAGACGGTAACTTCCTCGCCGGATTGAATGGCATACTGATCGATCTTCTCTCCCCACAAGTTAAAGCATATCTTTTTGGGGTATTGATCATGTGTTTCCAAGATATAATCCTGCTTTTTCCACTCATTTCCACTTTTGCTGGTTCCTCCTTGAATGGGTAGAATAGCAATAATCTTTCCTGATACTTCCATGTTAGTCGCTTTTTATAAATAGGATGCGAATGTACTTATTTTCGCCTTTACGTACTAATTTATTGTCTCCAATTTTTGTTACAGCTTATTCGTTGCCGGGCTGAAGCGCATCAAAGGCCTCTTTTAATTTGTTCAGCTCTTCGCGTATGGCTTTAAGTCTGTTTACAATATCTTCCTGCCGGATAACTGTATCTTTGTTGTCTTTCAGCTTTTGTTTGGCACCTGCCAGGGTGAGTCCTCTTTCCTTTACAAGGTGGTAAATCAGCCGTACGGCATCAATATCCTCCTTGGTATAGAAGCGGGTACCTTTGGCGGTTTTTCTGGGATTGATAATATCAAATTCCTTCTCCCAAAAACGCAGCGTAGACTCATTTACCCCAAAGAGCTGAGCTACCTCGCTGATAGAAGAATAAATCTTGACATCCTTATCTTTTTTAAGTCCCATTTTTGTTTTATTAATCCATTACCTGACCATGATTTTCTGCAATCTGAATCATCCTGTCGTATTCTTCGGGTGTTAGATCCATAAAGTAATACTTGGCAGGGTTGTCGTATTTACCACGTACCATAACCTCGTAATGTAAATGCGGACCGGTAGACTTACCCGTGTTTCCAACCGTACCGATAACTTCGCCGCGGGTAACCTTTTGGCCTACTCTGGCTTTAAACTTATCCAGGTGGCCGTAAAGCGTCTCGTAACCGAATCCGTGTTTTATAACCAGGCAATTGCCATACCCCTGTTTCCATGAAGCAAAGGTAACCACTCCGTTTCCGGTAGCATACACATCGGTTCCCTTTTTAGCGGAAAAGTCCATCCCTGAGTGGAAGCGGGGAGTACGGTAGATAGGGTCGATACGCATCCCGTAGCCCGAAGCCGTCTGCCGTAAATCTTTATTGGATATGGGCTGGATGGCAGGAATACACTTAAGTCGTTCTTCCTGATTTTTACCCAGATGGATAAGTTCTTCCAGCGAATTGGACTGGATGTAAAGCTGTTTGCTTAACATATCCATCTTTTGAGTGGTGGAAACCACCAGATCCGGGTTGCTTAGCGTAAGCAGATGTTCGTAGCGGTTGGTGCCGCCAAAGCCGGCCTTACGTACCGACTCGGGAATCGATTCGGTCTGAAAGATTGCCCGGTACAGGTTTTCATCCCGAAGCTGAATATCGTTCAATACACTGAGAGCCTCGTTAAGCCGAAGGGATAATACCTCGTATTGTGTTTGAAGCAGCTTGTTCTCCTTTTGCATGAGCGACTCCCTGGGAGACTCCACAGCATATACCATTATAAAGAATATACCTACACCAATCGCTATACCAATGCTCAGATGGCGCAGAACAATAAAAAAGCGATCCTTGGCGGAAGGATAAACCCGCTCGTAATTAAGTGTATTAGGATTATATAAATAGTATGTTTTCCGACTTTTGAATAGTTTCATTGAATATTTATTGCGTGAACTAAGTGCAAAAATAATAATTTATGGTACTTTTGCAAATTGTTTTTCAGAATATTAACGACACTAGAATACAGATTATTGATTATGTTGACAGCAAAAGAAATCCGGGAATCATTTAAATCGTTCTTTGCATCCAAGCAACACCAGATTGTACCTTCCGCACCTATGGTAATTAAGGGAGACCCTACATTGATGTTTACCAATGCAGGGATGAATCAGTTTAAAGATATTATTTTGGGAAATGTGCCCATAAAATATCCCCGTGTCGCGGATTCTCAGAAATGTCTTCGCGTAAGCGGTAAGCATAATGATCTTGAAGAGGTAGGACATGATACGTACCACCACACCATGTTCGAGATGTTGGGAAACTGGTCCTTTGGAGATTATTTCAAGAAAGAGGCTATCAACTGGGCATGGGAATACCTTGTTGAGGTACTTAAGCTGGATCCGAACCGTTTGTATGCCACCGTATTTGAAGGAAGTGCCTCCGAAGGACTGGAGCGCGACAACGAGGCTGCAGGCTATTGGGAACAGTACCTGCCTAAAGACCGTATCATCAACGGAAATAAAAAAGATAATTTCTGGGAAATGGGCGACACCGGTCCTTGCGGTCCCTGTTCTGAAATACACGTTGATATCCGTCCGGACCACGAACGTGCCGAAGTAGACGGATTGACACTGGTTAATCAAAGTCATCCGCAGGTAATTGAAATATGGAACCTTGTATTTATGCAGTTCAACCGTAAAGCAGACGGCTCATTGGAATCGTTGCCTGCCAAGGTAATTGATACCGGTATGGGTTTCGAGCGTCTTTGTATGGCTTTGCAAGGTAAAATTTCGAATTACGATACCGATGTGTTCCAGCCCATTATTCAGCATATCGCTTCGATGGCAGGAGTTACTTACGGCGAAAATACCCAGCAAGATATTGCCATGCGTGTAATTGCCGACCATATCCGTACCATCGCTTTCTCAATTACAGACGGTCAGCTGCCATCCAATGCAAAGGCCGGCTATGTAATCCGTCGTATTCTTCGTCGTGCTGTTCGCTACGGCTATACTTTCCTGGGCCGTCGCGAAGCATTTATGTATCAGCTGCTGCCTACTCTTATTGAGGTGATGGGCGATGCTTATCCAGAGTTGCAGGCACAGAAAACCCTGATCGAAAAAGTAATCAAGGAGGAAGAAGAATCCTTCCTGCGTACGCTGGAAACCGGTATTCGTTTGCTGGATAAGAAGATTGATGAGGCTAAAGCAGCTGGCAAGAACATTATCAGCGGGGTGGATGCCTTTACACTGTACGATACCTTTGGTTTTCCGTTAGACCTTACCGAACTTATTCTTCGCGAAAACGGGATGGAGGTAAACATCGACGAATTTACAGCCGAGATGCAAAAGCAGAAAGACCGTGCACGTAATGCTGCCGCCATCGAAACTGGCGACTGGGTTATTGTGAAGGAAGGCGACAGTAAATTTGTTGGTTACGATCAGTTTGAATGTGATGCCGAGATTTTGCGTTACCGTAAAATCAAACAGAAAAATAAAGAACTATATCAGCTTGTATTGGATGTAACTCCTTTCTATGCCGAAATGGGTGGACAGGTAGGAGATTCAGGCTGGCTTATCTCGGACGATGAGCAGCTTGATATTATTGATACAAAGCGCGAAAACAACCTGGCGGTTCATCTGTCAGCTAAATTGCCTAAAGATATTACGGCAACCTTCACCGCTAAAATCAATACGGAAAAGAGAATCCAGTGCGAGTGTAATCACTCTGCCACTCACCTGTTGCACGAAGCTTTACGCGAAGTGTTGGGCGACCATGTTGAACAGAAGGGTTCATATGTATCTCCGGAATCATTACGTTTCGACTTCTCTCACTTCCAGAAGGTGACCGACGAAGAGATCCGAACTGTTGAAAAGCTGGTGTCGGAAAAGATCCGTTCCAACTTCTCGTTGGAGGAACACCGTTCCATGCCGATTGCTCAGGCCAGAGAAATGGGAGCTATGGCATTGTTCGGCGAAAAGTACGGCGACGAAGTGCGTGTGGTTAAGTACGGAAGTTCTGTCGAACTTTGCGGGGGAACCCACATCCCGGCCACCGGAATGATCGGTGCGTTTCGTATCGTAGCCGAAAGCTCTATTGCAGCCGGCGTACGTCGTATCGAAGCCGTTACTGCCCAGGGAGCCGAAAACTACCTGTATGCTCAACAAGATTTAATCCGCGAATTGCGCGGCATGATGAATAATATTCCGAACCTGGCACAGGCTATTAAGAAAACAATCGAAGAAAGTTCCGAACTTAAGAAACAGGTTGGCGAATTCCTGAAAGAAAAGGCGGTTGAACTTAAAAAACGTCTTATCGATGAAGCCCCTGAAAAACTAGGTGTAAAGGTGATTGTATTCCGTGGAGGCGGAAGTTCCGAAATAATGAAAGATGTGGCATTCCAGATCCGTGGCGAGGTAAAGGGTAAATTCCTGTTTGTTGCCGGTGTGGACGAAGGTGCTAAATGCCAGCTTCAGGTGATGATTAGCGACGAGTTGGTTGCCGAAGGACTTGATGCAAGCAAGCTGATCAAATCGGGAGCTCAATTTATCAAAGGCGGTGGCGGCGGTCAGCCTCACTATGCAACAGCCGGAGGAAAGGATGTTAACGGACTGGCTGATGCAGTGAATGCCATTGTAGAAGCAGCCGGATTAAATTAAGAACTATGGCGGCTCAGAACGTAATAATATGTAAGAACTTACAGTCGGAGTTACAGAATTTTCTCCAGTCGGTAAAGTATGACAAACTATTCGTGCTTACAGATTCCAATACATTGGAACTCTGTTTGCCGATGCTGAAGGAGGTTCCCCAATTGCAGGGAGCGCCGGTCATTACGGTAGAAGCCGGAGATACAAATAAAAATATTGAACAGGTAACAGCAATCTGGATGCGCCTTTGCAACGAAGGTGCATCCAGAAACTCGCTGCTGTTAAATGTGGGAGGCGGCATGATCACCGATATGGGTGGTTTTGTGGCTGCTACATTTAAACGCGGAATACATTCTGTAAATGTGCCAACTACACTGATGGCTTCCGTGGATGCCGCAGTAGGAGGGAAGACCGGTATAAATTTTAACGGACTTAAAAACGAGATAGGCTCTTTTTATCCTCCGTTGTGCGTGCTGATCGATTCGTCTTTTCTAAAGACGTTAGACCGGGACAACCTGCTTTCGGGTTATGCCGAGATGGTGAAGCATGCATTAATTAGCAACATGGAAACCTATCGTGCCATCCTCTCATTTGATCTGGACCGGGTAGATTATACCCTGCTGAATCAGATGGTAGCTCAATCCGTAGCTGTAAAGGAGCGGATTGTGGAGGAAGATCCCAAAGAGATGGGTATACGCAAGGCCCTGAATCTGGGACATACCGTTGGTCACGCTTACGAAAGTTTATCTTTCAGAAAGGGAAGACCCGTATTGCACGGACATGCCGTTGCCGCCGGTTTGGTAAGCGAGCTATATCTGTCTTACAAAAAGTGTGGTTTCCCCATGGAAAACCTATCGCAGGTGGTACATTATCTGAAGAAATATTATCCCCCGTTTTTCTTTAATTGCGACGATTACGAGGCTTTGTACGAGCTTATGACGCACGATAAGAAAAACGAAGGAGGTATTATTAATTTCACCCTGCTTTCTCAAGTAGGTGAGGTTCAGATCAATCAATCGGTAACAAAAGAAAAAGTACTTGAGTCGTTCGATTTTTACCGCGAAAGTTTTGGCATTTAATAAAAAACCACTACTTTTGCACCCGTAAAGATTACTCGGGGTGTAGCTCAGCCCGGTTAGAGTACGCGTCTGGGGGGCGCGTGGTCGGACGTTCGAATCGTCTCACCCCGACTAACTGAAAATTAAGCACTTACATTAAATTGTAGGTGCTTTTTTTATGCCTTCAAGCAAAATTCTAAGTCTGATTTATGCCTTTTTCTTGCTCTTAACGTTACATTCTAGTGCAAATGTTGTGGATTAATACTGATAAATCTGCTTCATTTCTTATTTAATCGTCTTACAACCTCCATTGGAAAGAGTTTTTGTCAAAATCATCTGTCATCTGTCATTTTTAGGCTCAGATCCCTTTGTGGGAGCGGCTTTTGGAAATGACAGATGGTGTGTGACGGATCTGTTTCATCTGTCATCTGTCATTCCGGGGCGAAAGCGTCTCGGAAATGTTTTCAAGATACTATCTTGTATGGTTCGACAGACTGTAATTAGACCGTTGAGCACCTCCGTAAGTACAACTTTAATCTTAAGCGGTAGTTTTAAACGTTTTCCATTCCTGAATCAGAGGTTTTCCCTTAAGGACTTAATGTTTTTCATAACGATGATTAGTCGTTAACCTAAAGTATATTCTTCGTCTCTCATCTGAGTGATCATTGTCCTCCATCTGTGTGACAATGGTCCCTCAGCTGTGTGACTATTGTCCCTCAGTTGGAAGACGAGTAAAGTCTGGAATGAAAACGACTAATCTATGGCATGAACGGAGCTAATCACTTAAGGGAAATGAATTATGATTCACTATGTAATAGCAATATATAGCGATCCTGATTTTAAGATTGAAAAGCAAGCGAAGAAAGATCCCTGGAATGAGAATTAGATAGGTAGGTGTGGAAGCAGCACTAGTAAAAACCACTCTACCTATTTGAAAGTAAGAATAAAGGCTGTTTCCTTTTTTAAAGGAGAACTTTTAAGGCTTAGGGTCCCACCGTGTAATCGCATTATCTGACGTGAAATACTTAATCCAATCCCCGATCCACCCTCTTTGGTCGTAAAAAACGGAATAAAAATATGATCGGCCATCTCGGGTGAAATACCTGGGCCATTATCCATTATCTCTAACGATACAGACTCGTCGGGATTACAATATCCTTTTATTTGAATAAGTCCGTCAGCAGCATTGCCTATCGATTGCATCGCATTCTTTACTAGATTAAGTATAACCTGCGTAATCAGTTTTTCATCTGCATGAATAATCAGGTCGTGCGGGTCAATTGATATAATAATTTGGGTACCGGAGAGGGTATTATTACATTGAGTAAGCTGTTTGATGCGCTCGGCTAAACCGGCTGCATAAAAAAGAGAAGGTTGAGGGGTAGGCAGATGTGTAAATTTCCTGTAAGATTCAACGAAGTCTATTAATCCTTTTCCTGTGGAGCTGATTACCTCTAGTCCGTTACGGATGTCCTTGTTTGCATTCTTGTGTAACGATAGGAGCGTTTCACTAAGGGACGTGATTGGAGTAATAGAATTCATTATTTCATGAGTAAGCACACGGGTAAGCCTTATCCAGGATTCGATTTCCTTATCATCCAGTTCGCTGTTTATGTCGTTGATGGCGTAAATGCACATTTTGGTGTCGTTAATTACCATTTTAGAGGTCCTTACAGAAAGATGAACGGTTCCACGCTCATTTACGAACGAAGTTTGTTGTTTTTCTCCCGGTCCGACGTTCTGTAAAATATCCGGCAGATCGGGCGAGATTTTGTAAAGCTGTTTAAGGTGCGTGAAGACTGAAAGTCCTAATAACTTCAGCGCCTCGTTATTTGTCTGAAAAATATTCCCGTTTTCATCTGCAACAATTATTCCTGTATTTACAGAGTTGAGAATAAGCTCGTAATACTTCTCCTTCTGTACGGCATCGACTTTCGCTTTTTGAATTATGGCGGTTATTCTGTTTAATGTTCGGTTTACCAGAATATCCGAACGTAAAGGGCTGTCTGATGAAAATTTAAAACTAAAATCGTCGTTTTCGATAGCATTTAGCATGAATATTACTTGTCTGGCATGCATTAAATATTGAAGATATAATCCCCGGCAGGATATAATAAACAAGATCCCTATCGGAATCGCTATTAAAAATTCGCCCAACAAGATGCTGCTTGTTAATGCCGCACAACACAGCAGGGTAACAATTATCTTAAAGAAAACAGTATGTAGCAGCCTTTTCATTAATTAAGATTATAGTTCGTATTTTTTCATTTTATTGTACAATGTCTGTCTGCTGATTCCTAACTCTGATGCCACAGCCGAGAGGTTCCCATGCTGCTTGTCCATCGATTTCTGAATCATTATTTTTTCCATCTCTTCCAGCGTGGAAACCGATGTGATGGTGGCAGATTCCTTTTTGCGGGCGAGATGAAAATCATCCTCACCCAGTGTTTCAGACTCACAAATAATAACTGCCTTTTCCATGGTATGCTCGAGTTCCCGGATATTGCCATCCCAACTATGAGCCGTTAGCTTTGCTTTTGCCTCGTTAGTCAGCACCTGTATATCTCTGTTATATCTTGTGGCATACTTTTGGATAAATTGTTCGGCCAGAGGAACAATATCTTTAGGCCGCTCGCGTAATGGAGGAATTTCAACGTGTATGGTGTTAATCCGATAAAGAAGATCTTCGCGAAAGAGAGACTTGCTTACCATATCCTGCAAGTTCTGATTGGTTGCACAGATCAAACGGGCGGAAACCGGAATTAGCTGATTACTACCCACACGTACAATGCTTCTCTGTTGGATAGCAGTTAATAATTTGGACTGCAGCTGGTAGGATAAGTTTCCTATCTCGTCCAGAAACAGAGAGCCGTTATTTGCCTCCTCAAACTTTCCGGTACGATCGGTCCGGGCATCGGTAAAAGCCCCTTTTACATGGCCGAATAACTCACTTTCAAACAGCGTTTCCGTTATAGCACCCATATCTACGTGTACCATAGGCGCCTTGTTGCGTAAAGAAAGGCGGTGAATTTCGTTGGCCAATAAGCCTTTCCCAGTTCCATTTTCGCCGGTAATTAAAATTGTTGCATCGGTTTTTGCTACCTTTTCAATGTAGGAACGTACGCGTTGCATAGCTGGACTATCTCCCCAGAAAAAATCTGCAGGGTAATTCTCTTCTTGTTTTTGTTTGGGAACAGCCTTTCGTTTATTCATTATTCCGGTTAGCACAGTCAGTAATTTGTCATTATCCCACGGTTTCACAATAAAATCCGAAGCACCTTCTTTTATACCTCTTACGGCAAGATCGATTTCTGCATAGGCCGTAAAAAGAACCACGTGGACCGACGGGGCATGTTTCTTTATTTCCTTTAACCAGAATAAACCTTCGTTTCCGTTATTTAGTCCGGAAGTAAAATTCATGTCAAGTAATACTATGTCTATCTTTTCGCGCTGCAAGGTATAGATTAGGTTATTGGGCGAGGAAAGGGTAATGACATTACGAAATGTTGCAGAAAGCAGCATTTGCAAAGCAGTAAGTATTCCTTTATTATCATCAACAACGACGATAGATCCTTCTTTGGCCATAACTATTTTATTTAAAACCAAAGATAGGAGATATCTCTGGTTTTGCCTAATACAGATCGTATATCTTTTAACTGCCTCTATATGATCCGGTGGAGGTTAATGTCTAAAAAACATACAGTATTGTCTAGTTTTTTGACACATGTAAAATGTTCGAATATTCGTAATATTCATATAATTAGTTGTTTATGTTTTTGGCATGCCGTTTGAAGTTAATTAGATAGAATAAAAAAATAATATGAAAAGATTTTTTATACTATCTCTTATCGGTTTTTATACCAGTTGTTTTGCGAACGCTCAAACCCAAATGTGGAGTATGGAGGCATGCATACGTTATGCCGTGGACAATAGTCCAAAAACGAAACAGCAAGTTCTGATAAATAGTAACTATAAATACGATCAGCAGTCGGCAGTTGCTTCATTTTTTCCGTCAATCGGCGCATCTGTAGGTGTCCAAACAAACTTTGGACGATCTATTGATCCGGAAACCAATACTTACTCAAACAGCTCTAATCTGAGTAACGGATATGAATTGAGCGGTACGTTACCTCTTTTTGACTCGGGGCAGTTAATCAGCAAACTAAAAATCAGTAAGATTGCCCGGATGAATGGTGTAGCCGAATTACAACAAATTGCCGACCAACAGGCGCTTTCTACCATGCAAGCTTATGCCGATGCCGTGTATTACCGCAAGGCTATTGAGTTGGCTAAACATAAACTGGAAGAAAGTAATGTTACATTACGAAAAGCCAGCCGGATGGAAGAACTTGGCATCAAAGGTAAGGCAGATGTTGCCCAAATTGAAGCGCAAAGGGCTGAAGATGATTATACGCTTACACATATGCAGAATATGTACGAAGCTTCTGTTATCACCCTTAAGGATTATATGAATTATCCGGTAGATCAACCATTGGAGGTTGATACTTTAATCCCTGCATTAAGAACTGCCAGTGCAATTGAAGGAGTGTCTGAAATCTATCAGACTGCTTTGGAATCGAATCCCGTGGCAATCCAGACTGCCTATAAACTTCAGACAGCCAAACTGGAACGCCGGGTTGAGCGGGCAAAACTCTTCCCTTCTCTTAGCTTGTTCGGAGGAGTTAATACATACTACAATAAAACGCTTACCGGCGAAAATAATATGCCTGCTTTTGGATCTCAATTTCGGAACAACTTTGGTCAATGGGTAGGGATCAGCCTTCGTATTCCAATTTTTGATGGACTTACAAAACGTACAGCATTAAATAAAGCGCGTGCGAATATAAAAATAGCTGAATACAAGCAAGAGGAAACGCTTCGTCAATTGCAAACCGAAATAGAAAAGGCGCTTCAAGATCGCGATGGGTTTGCTAAGGAGATTATCCAGATGCAAAAACAGGTAAAAGCTAACGAGATGGCCTATCAGATTACAGCGCGAAAATTTGAAAGTGGCTTGTTAAGTGCTATTGATTTGCAAACAAGCGGAAATAAATTGCTTCAATCGCAGGCTGCATTGCTGCAAACCGAATTGAAATACATGCTGAAATCTCGTTTAGTCGATTACTATAAAGGAATTCCAATCATAGAAACAAAATAAAATTACCATAATGGATATTCAACTAGAAAAGAAAAAAGGACTTCAAAAAAAGCATATTCCTTATATAGCAGGAGGAATTTTGTTTGTAATTCTGTTGCTATGGATTATCTTTGGCAACCATGCTTCCTCGCTGAAAGTAGATGCCCGTTCGCTGAATATCGGGAGTGTAACTCACGAGCAGTTTAATGATTTTGTGCGTGTAAACGGACAGGTGCAACCCATAACCATCATTCAATTAAGTCCCGAAGAAGGTGGTATTGTACAAGAACGGTTGGTAGAAGAGGGTACTACTGTAAGTAAGGGGCAGGTTATTGTAAGGCTTAGCAATTCCAGTCTGGATCTGTCCATCCTGAATAGCGAAGCCGAGTTGGCCGAAAAACAAAATTTTCTGCGTAATACGCAGGTAACTATGGAGCAGGAAAAGCTTAGCATTCGCCAGGAAAAACTTCAGCTGGACCTGGATATTAAGCGAAAACTCCGTGCTTTTCTGCAACAGGAACAGCTTTATAAGGAAGAGTTGATTGCCCGCGAGGAATATATGCAGGCAAAAGAGGATTATGAATTGGCTAAGGAAAAACGGACTTTGATAATAGAGCGTCAGAAGCAGGATTCATTATACCGGTCGGTTCAGGTTGACCAAATGGAGGATAACCTGGCTAATATGCGTCGCAATGTATTATTGATTCGCGAACGGAAGGAAAATCTAAATATTAAATCTCCCATTGATGGCGAGCTGGGCTTGCTGGATGTTGTATTGGGCCAAAGTGTTTCCATGGGACAAAAGATTGGGCAGATTAATGATTTGTCGGATTTTAAGATTGAGGCCTTGGTAGACGAACATTACATTGATCGTGTAAAAAAGGGATTGAGTGCTACGTTTGACCGGCAGGATGCCCAGTATGCATTGCAAGTACGCAAAGTATTTCCGGAGGTACGCGATGGGAAATTCCGTACCGAATTTATTTTTGACGGAGAACGACCTGATAATATACGAAGCGGACAAACCTACTACATTAACCTTGAACTGGGGCAGCCCACAGATGCAATTCTTATTCCCAAGGGAAGTTTTTTTCAAAGTACCGGAGGGCGCTGGATCTTTGTTCTGGATGCAAGTGGAAAGAAGGCTTACCGCAGACAAATAAAGATTGGCAGACAGAATCCGCAATATTACGAAGTAACAGAAGGCTTGGAAGCTGGCGAAAAGGTAATCGTATCTAGTTACGAAAGCTATAAGGATAATGAAATACTGATTCTTGAATAGAGTGTGTGATTCAATAAATCAACAATAAACTGGTAAATATTAATAAGATGAAAAATAGTATATTAGCTTTACGTTCACTATTTAAAAGGGGGCAGAATAACAATATAAAAATTCTGTCTCTGGGTGTTGGCCTGGCCATGGGATTGGTCCTTATCGCCAAAATATATTTTGTATACAGTTATGATAGCTTTTATCCGGACTACGATCGCATTTACCAATTGCAGGAAAAAGTATCATTGAAAAACGAAGCCGATAAAGAGTACGGACAGGTAAGCGGGGCTATAGCTCCGGGTATGAAGGCAGAAATACCGGAAGTGGAGGCTGCTACACGTGTAGATGTACAATTGGGGGATTGTGTGTTTTTCGATAAAGAAAAGAATCGGTTTAGTGCAGGTTTTATATTTGCTGATACTGCTTTTTTTGATGTATTCCCCAGGCCCGTACTTATGGGTAATGTGAAAGAAACATTGGGTCGTCCGGGATATGCTATTGTTTCTCGAACTTTGGCCGAAACAATCGGACAAGGAGAAAATGTAATTGGAAAATCGATTCAGTTAGATAATTTCCCTGGACGAATCATTACAATTGGTGCCATCTTCGAGGATGTTCCTGAAAATACCCACCTGAAGTATGATGCGGCTATTTCTATGGTTTCATTTAAGTCATTTCATCAATTTGACAGTACCGAAGGATGGATTGGAAGTGATCGGTTTTTGGGCTACGCGAAGCTTGCGCAAGGTGTAACTCCGGAAATGATTGCTCCTTCCCTGCGAAGTATGCAGGAGCGCCATCAGGATCTGGCCGAACTCCAGAAGTCAGGTGTTGACTTATATTATGGTCTATTGCCTCTGAAAGATGTGTTTAGCGGAAAATCCGAAACTAAACGAATGTCTGTTTTATTAGGATTATTAGCTTTTGCCCTCATGTTTACTGCGGTTATGAATTATATATTGATCGTTTTATCTTCGCTGGTAAGCCGCAGTAAAGTTATAGCCATCCGTAAGTGTTACGGAGCAACAGGTAACAATATCAGGGGGATGATTTTATCCGAAGCTTCTTTACATTTGTTTGTTTCTTTGCTGCTCGGGATTTTTTTATTGTTACTTTTTCGCGGAACAGTAGAAGAAATTCTGGATACTTCGCTTGGAGCTTTGTTTACATTTAAGTCTTCACTTGTGCTTGCTGTTGTTTGTTTACTTGTGCTTGGTTTTACCGCCCTTATTCCTTCATATTTTTTTATACGTATACCGGTAGCTTCTGCTTTTCGTAGTTATAAAGAGTCTAAAAGAAACTGGAAATTAGGTTTACTATTTATTCAGTTCACGGCTACGGCTTTTCTTGTTACTCTTCTGGTTATAATAGGCATGCAATATAATTTGATGGTAAATGATAAACCGGGTTATTCGTACGAGAATATACTGTACTCCTATACAGGAGGTGTTTCGACGTCAGACAGACAAAAAGCATTGGATGAACTTCGAGCACTTCCGGAAGTGGAAGCTGTTGCCTCGTGTAGTACCCTGCCCGTTTATTCTGGTTCGGGAAATAATGTATTTATTCCGGGTAACGACCAACAGCTGTTTAACATTAATGATTTATACTTCGCCGACGATAATTATTTAAAAATAATGGATATGAAATTGGTGGCCGGAAAAGACTTCAATAAAGAAACATCGCAATCTGATCATGTAATGGTAAGTCAATCTTTTTCAGACAGAATATCCGAATTACTTAATTGGAAGGATGGCGTATTAGGTAAAACATTTTTAATTACAGAACATGGTATGGTTACTGTTACTGGAATTTATGCCGATATTCGTGCCAGTTCGATCAGCACTCCGGATAGCCGTCCTACTGTGTTGTTCTATACGAACGCACCTTCAGAGTATTTATTGGTAAAGCTTTATCAACTAAGTCCGGATAATATCCAAAAAATTTCGGAGGTGCTTGAAAAATCAATGCCAGGCAAAGATATAGTTGTTACACCATACAAAAGTAGTATGATCAATCTTTATAAAGATGCCCGTTTATTTAGAAACTCCGTATTAATTGGTGGAATTGTTACTTTACTTATAGCCTTAATAGGGCTGTTAGGCTATACAAACGACGAAATAAATCGAAGAAGCGCCGAAATAGCCATCCGCAAAATAAACGGAGCCACAATACAAAATATACAACGGCTCTTTCTTAAAGATATTCTGCGAATAGCGCTTCCTTCCATTGTATTGGGAGGAGGGATTGCGGCTTATGCAGCCACAGAATGGATGAAAGAATTCTCAGAAAAAATGGAATTTTCGCCTTTATTGTTCTTCGGTTGTGGTTTGGCTGTTCTGCTGATTATTCTTTCGGTAGTAAGTATAAACAGTTTTAAGGCATCTGTTCAGAATCCCATAAAGTGGTTAAGGAATTCGTAAACAGACGGAGCAATTTAATTTTACAAGATAATAAACTTAATAATAAAGGATATGTTACGCATTGAAAACTTGAGTAAAACATTTCGTACGGAAGAGGTAGAAACCATTGCATTAAATAAGATATCATTCGAAATACAATCAGGAGAGTTTGTTGCCATTATGGGGCCATCTGGTTGTGGTAAATCAACTTTACTAAATATACTTGGTTTGTTGGATAATCCTACAGACGGTAAGTACTTCTTACTTGATAAGGAGGTAGGTCATTTAAAGGAAAAAGAACGGACTCAGTTTCGGAAAGGTAATATCGGTTTTGTATTTCAAAGTTTCAATCTGATTGATGAATTGAATATATATGAAAATGTGGAATTGCCTCTAAGTTATCTGAAGATCAAATCGTCCGACCGGAAAGAAAAAGTGGATGAAATTCTGAAACGGATGAATATAAGTCACCGGGCCAATCATTTCCCTCAGCAATTATCCGGTGGTCAGCAGCAACGTGTTGCCATTGCCCGTGCAGTTGTAGCGTCTCCCAAACTAATCCTGGCCGACGAACCTACAGGTAATCTGGATAGCAAAAACGGAGCAGAAGCGATGGCCTTACTAACGGAATTGAATAAAGAGGGTACCACCATTATTATGGTAACTCACTCTAAACACGACTCTTTGTTTGCACATCGTACCATCAATCTGTTTGATGGAGGTATAGTAAATAATCTTGAATTATGATTAGATCTCACGGAAATTTTATCAACATCCTAAAATTACTTAAAGCAGTATACTCTTTCAAGAGAATGCTGCTTTTTTGCACTGAAAACTTTACATAATGTCTGGTAAATTTGCTTATATGTAAAATAAACATTACATTTGTAGCGTATTTTAAATTAGTACGTATATGAAAACAACAACTCTTTTCCCTGTAGTATTAAAGAAGATCGGATGGATCTTATTTGTACCGTTTTTTGCGTTATGCTTGTATTGTTTGTTTGGAAAAGGAACAGAAGTTTTTCCCGTCAAAGTATTTTCGATTTTTCCTGAATTCGCTTTTGATAGCAGCACCGATAAATTTGGAGTAATTATAGAAAATTGTATTTTAGACGAAATTAGTATTGTGGGCTTAACTGTATCGCTTTTATTTTTAACGTTCTCAAAAGAAAAGGATGAAGACGAGTGTATTGCATCAATCAGAATGCATTCTATTTTCTGGTCTATAATTGTGAATTATATCATGTTGATATTGGTAACCATTTTTGTTTATGGTCTTTCTTATATGATTTTCTCTTATTTTAGTTTACTATCTTTGTTGTTTATTTTTATGGTAAAATATAATATTGAGTTATATAAATTCAGGAGATCCAACAATGAATAATACGATCCGAATTGAACGAGCAATAAAAAAAATGACTCAACAACAGTTGGCTGATTTAGTTCAGGTGAGCAGGCAGACAATTAATACAGTCGAGTTGGGCAAGTACATCCCATCAACGGTGTTAGCCCTCAAAATAGCGAAAGTATTTGAAAAGAATGTAGATGATATCTTTCAACTTGATGAAACCGACTGGAATACTCATAAGTGAGATGCGTCTCCAATTGATATTAGATAATGTTTCTATTTATTAAAAACCGTTATAGTTGATTTGGATATATAAAAAAAGCATATCTTTGTTTATCAGAAATAATTGGAAAATACATATACATGAAAAAGATACTGCTACTATGTTTGGTGATGTTGATGGTGCCTGCTGTTTACGGACAGGTGTCGTTCGGGGTTAGGGCAGGGATCGGTTCTTCCGCTCTTGTCCAGAAGGTGGATGGGTCGCCTGTATCGGGATCCCGTTTTGGCTTTAGTGTGGCTGGAATGCTGGACGTTCCGGTGTATAAACGATTTTCACTAAGGCCGGAGCTTGTATTTATTAATCAGGGAGGTTCGTACGAAGCTTTCGAAAACAGTACAACGCCTACCGCCCATTCATGCTACTACTATTCCATTCAGGTTCCGCTGAATGTAGTTTACTCTATTCCTATCAATGAAGCTAAGCTGGGAATTTCTCTTGGACCGAATTTTAATTATTCTCTTTTCGGGAATATGAAATCCGGACAGGCCGATTATGATATCAAATTCGGACAAACGGAGGAAAATGACCTCAAGCCCTTCGATCTGGGTGTAAATGTTGGATTAAGTGCGATTTATAAAGATGTATTCTTTGGCATACATGCCACCTGCGGAACCTTGGACCGGTTGGCCGAAAAACCTCAGGGAGCCTCTTCCGTTTATCAGAACAATATCACCTTTTCACTAGGCTATTTCTTCCGTTAGGCTTGATTTGCTTTGAGTTGTCTGTTAAAAACATAGGCAAAAGTTTTTTTATTTAAAGAAAAGCCGTACCTTTGCAAGCCGATTATTATCAAATTGTACTAAGAGTTTAATTCTTAGCATGTTGTTACTTCATGTGTCCGAAGGAGCTCATGCAAAAGAATTTGTTTTTTGAATTATTAATTAAATTAATTTTAAGCAAGTGGATACTTTAAGTTTTAAGACCATTTCTGCAAACAAAGCAACTGTAAACAAAGAATGGGTGATTGTTGACGCAACAGGTCAGTCTTTGGGTCGCCTTTGCGCAAAAGTAGCAAAGCTTTTGCGTGGTAAGTACAAACCCAACTTTACCCCTCACGTTGATTGTGGTGATAATGTAATTATTATCAATGCAGACAAAGTCGTTCTTACCGGAAATAAGTGGAACGACCGTGTTTATCTGAGATACACTGGTTATCCAGGTGGACAAATCGCGTTTACTCCAGCTTCATTGATGAAGAAGGGCGAACGTCGTTTGTTCGAAAAAGTAGTGAAGGGTATGCTGCCAAAGAATCGTCTGGGTGCGAAATTGCTTGGCAACATGTACGTGTATGCAGGCACTGAGCACAAGCACGAAGCTCAACAGCCTAAAGAAATTGATATAAACTCACTTAAATAACTAGTATGGAAGTAGTAAATGCAATAGGAAGACGTAAAGCTGCAGTTGCTCGCGTATTCGTTAGCGAAGGAACAGGAAAGATTACAATCAACAAACGTGATCTTACAACTTACTTCCCTTCAACAATTCTTCAGTTTATTGTTAAGCAGCCTTTGGCAAAATTGAATGTTGCTGAACAATACGACATTAAGATTAATCTTGACGGAGGTGGTTTCAAAGGTCAGTCTGAAGCAGCTCGTTTGGCAATTGCCCGCGCGTTGATCAAGATCAATCCGGAAGACAAGTCTGCTTTAAGAGCTGAAGGCTTCGTTACCCGCGATCCTCGTTCGGTTGAACGTAAAAAACCAGGTCAACCAAAAGCACGCAAGAGATTCCAGTTCAGCAAACGTTAATGTTATTTGTGAGTTTCTTGCAAGTAAGAAGCGTTTAGTATCTAAATTGTTGGGATTTCTTTTGCATGATGATTTGCCGGAGAACTACCTGACGATTGTGTGTTAAACAGAATGTAAACGATTTTAAAAACAAAACAATGTCAAGAGTTAATTTTGATCAGTTATTAGAAGCCGGAGTTCACTTCGGACACTTAAAAAGAAAGTGGAACCCCGCTATGGCTCCTTATATTTTCATGGAGCGCAATGGTATTCATATCATTGACTTATATAAAACAGTTGCTAAAGTAGACGAAGCTGCAGAAATCTTGAAACAGATGGCTAAAGCCGGCAAGAAAGTGCTTTTCGTTGCTACCAAAAAACAAGCTAAACAAACCGTTGCTGATAAGGCTGCTTCTGTAGGTATGCCTTACGTTATCGAAAGATGGGCTGGTGGTATGCTTACCAACTTCCCAACAATTCGTAAAGCCATCAAAAAGATGACTACGATCGATAAAATGACAAAGGACGGTACATTTGATAATCTTTCAAAAAGAGAAAAACTTCAGATCACTCGTCAGCGTGCAAAACTGGAAAAGACTTTAGGTTCTATCGCAGACTTAACTCGTCTTCCTTCTGCTTTGTTCGTTGTAGACGTAATGAAAGAACATATTGCTGTACGTGAAGCAAACCGTTTGGGTATTCCTGTATTCGCTATGGTGGATACTAACTCTAACCCTAACAACATCGACTTCGTAATCCCTGCTAACGATGATGCTACAAAATCTGTAGAAGTTATCCTGGGTGCAATTTGCGAAGCTATGAACGAAGGTTTGCAGGAACGTAAAGCTGAAAAGATTGACACTGAAGCTGCAGGTGAAGGCGAAGCTGCTCCTAAAAGAGAACGCAAAGCTAAAGCTGGTGTTAAGAGAACAAGAAAAGAAGACGAAGAAGCATTGAATGCACGCGTTGTTGGAAAGTTCGTTAAGGATATAGAAGAATAATATATCATCAATACTACAATGTGTCAGTCCTGCCGCTTAATGAATCGCTTCGTTAATCTGCAAGTTGACACATTGTTTTTTTTATAAATCAGAAGATTACATACCAATAAAAATATAAAACTATGGCAGTTACAATGGCTGATATTTCTCACCTTCGCAAAATGAGCGGAGCGGGAATGATGGATTGCAAGAAGGCTTTGGAAGAAGCTGGAAATGATTTCGATAAAGCAATGGAAATTATCCGTAAAAAAGGTCAGGCTGTTGCCGCAAAACGTTCAGATCGCGAAGCTTCTGAGGGTTGTGTACTGGCAGCCGAAAACGCTGGATTTGCTGCAATTGTAGCTTTGAAATGCGAAACCGACTTTGTGGCTAAGAACGAACAGTTTGTTGCCCTTACTCAGGATATCCTGAACGTAGCTATGAGCGTTAAACCAGAAACTGTAGAGGCTTTGTTGGCTTCTCCTTTGGCTGATGGCCGTGCTATTCAGGAGCACATCACCGACCGTGTTGGTGTAACTGGCGAAAAGATGGAATTAGGTTTCTATCAGTTCGTAAATGGTGCAAGCTCTGTATCTTATATCCACCCGGGAAACAAATTGGCTACTATCGTTGCATTCAACGAAGCAGTTGATCACACAGTTGCCCGCGACGTAGCTATGCAGGTTGCTGCTATGAATCCGGTTGCTGTACGTGCAGAAGAGGTTCCTCAGAATGTTATCGATACAGAAATGGAAATTGCCCGCGACAAAGCTCGTCAGTCAGGCAAACCAGAAAATCTGTTGGATCGTATCGCTCAGGGTGCTTTGCAGAAGTATTACAAGGAAAATACATTGCTTCAGCAGGAATTTATCAAGGATTCTAAGATCTCAATTGAAGAATACCTTCGTCAGCAAAGTAAAACACTTACAATTCTTGCATTCAGCCGTGTTACATTAAACGTTGATTAATCTTTGTAAGATATATATCAAAATGAAAGGGCTGCCCGTTTGGAGCAGCCCTTTTTTTGCTAGAGTGTGTTGTGTATAGTAAGCTAAAGTTTGATTGGAACGCCGTTGTAGAAATCCAGAATTTTGGCTCTGAAAATATAGTTGTATTTGGCCTGGATCTGTTCAGACAAACTTTGCGAGTATTTTGTTTTGGCTTCACTATATTCGTAAACCGCACTTTTACCTGCGTTGTATTTATCTTCTGCATAGCCAAAGGCCTCTTTGCTGGCAAGCACCGATTTATCCGCTGCTTTGTATTTTTCTTGTGCTGCAGTAGCATTAAAATAGGCTTGCTGTATCTCTTTGTAGAGTGTTTTCTTTGAACTTTCCATCATCAGTTCGCGGTTCAAAATCGCAATCTTGTTACTACGTACGCTGTTGCGTACCTGGAAACGGTTGAAAATTGGAATACTTAAACTGAAACCGATGGTCTTACGTTCGTTTTGTTTGATCTGATCGCTAAACGGAGTGTTTACAATATTGTTTCCTCCCGAGTAGTGATAGTATCCGTTGCTGTAGCTTGCGTTAAAGTCCAACTTGGGCAGATAGCCTGATTTTGCCACCTGCAGCATTTTCTTCTGACTTTCCAAAAGGTATTCCTGCTCCTTAATCTGCGGCTTTACGGCAACTGCGTTGTTGTACACCATGTCCGGAGGCAGGATGCTGTTCATATATTTCTCAATAGCATCTTCCACAACCGGAACACTGATGTCGAACGATTGTCCGCTACGCTCCAGTTCAAGCATCTGCGCTAGGTTCAACAGAGAAAGATTCACATTGTTTCTGGCTTCGGTAAGCGAAACTTCATCTTTAGCCAGCTGAGCTTTTATGTCGTACAACTGCGACATAGGAACCTTGCCTGCCTTTACAAGGGCATCGGTACGTGTAACCTGTTCGCTGGTTAGTGCAACCTGCAACTCGGCTACCGTGAGCAGTTCTTTATTGTACAAGGCTTCAACAAAATAAGAAGCCACGTTGATGGCCAGGTCTTCTTTGGCTTTATTCAGATTTTCGGTAGAAGCCATCAAATCTAGTTTTCTGGCTTTGATATCGTTCGAAATCTTGAATCCGTCAAACACAGGCATGGATGTCTGCAGGTAAAAAGAGGAGTTGGCCGAGTTCTGATCAACAATCACACCCGTTTTGGATGGCGAACGGCCAAAGTCGAAGTTCTGTCCCACACCGGCATTCAGGTTGGGCAGCCAGCTGTTCTTGCTCGTACTGAGGTCTACTTTTTTGCTTTCCTGATCTTGTACCTTTTGTTTAAGATCAATGTTGTGCTCGATGGCGTAGTTTATACACTCCTCGAGCGACCATTTCTTAGCTGGTTCCTGTGCCTGCGCACTCCAGCATAGGAGGAGTGCAGGCAGGTATAATTTGAATTTATTCATCTTAAGTCGTTATTAGATTATTTCTTGTTAGGCTCGATGGCAGCACCACGAATTTTGCTTTTAACGGTAAGACCTTCCGTAATTTCAATCTTAATACCGTCACTTAATCCTACTTTTACATACTTCTTTTCGAATACCTGCTCAGGTTTTTCCTGTTTTACAACCTGTACAAAGGCCGAATCGCCGCTGAATTCTACAGTGCTTTCGGGTACGGTTATTACGTTTTCTGCCTTTTTAAGTACGATTTCGGCATTTGCGCTATATCCTGCACGGATAAATGCATCCCCCGGGATTGATACGGCAGCCTTTATCTCAAATAAGATGGCTCCGTTTTTCTCTACGCCTTTAGGAGATACATATTCCAGCATAGCATCAAATACCCGGCTTTCCATTGCTCCAACCGTCAACCGGATAGGCATTCCTTCGTGTATACGGCCAATTTCGGTCTCATCTACGGTTCCCTTAAAGATCATGTCGTTCATGTTGGCTACCGATGCAATGGTTGTTCCATCGTTAAAGTTGTTGGACTGAATTACAGAGTTACCAACCTTGATGGGCACATCCAGAATCATACCTGTAATTGTACTGCGAACAAGTGTTGTACTGGCTACTTTCGAATTCTTGGCAATACCGTCGCGTATAATCTCCAAAGCATCTTGTGCGTTCTGTGCCTCTTCCTTCGCTTTCTTGTAGTTGGCTTCAGACAATTCGAAGTCTTCTCTGGCAATTACACCCTGGGTATGCAGTTGTTTGTCTCTTTTATAAGTCTCTTCAATCTGCGACAGCGTAATTTGCGCAACTTTAACGCGTGATTCGGCACTGTTAAGCTGAACCATTTCCGGTATAACCTTGATTTTTGCAATAATCTCGCCCTCTTTTACCATCTGTCCGGCCTCTTTGTTAAGCTCGGCCACGATACCGCTGATCTGCGGTTTGATAAGTACTTCGAAACGAGGTTCCACATTTCCGGTTGCTACAGTTTTAGTTACAACCGTGTCTAGTTTAGGGGTCACGATTTCATATTGGGTGATTACCGGTTGTGATTTTTTCCACAAGAAATAGAAAGTACTGAGAACGGCTACTCCTACCAACACGAGTAAGAAAGTGCGTAAAATCTTTTTCACGTTGATGCTTTTCATAATCTTTGTTTATTATTTTTATTGTATTAATCTTAATTTATTATTCTTCTCTGATGGCATCTATAGCCTTAATCTGCATGGCCCGCCACGCCGGGATCAATCCGGCAACCATACCACTTATCAGCAATACGATTGAGGCATACACGGCTGTATCTATATCTACTCCCGGATTAATAAAGAATGTCTCTCTGGTAACCTCCTGCGTGGACATGGCTTTATTGATGATATCCAGGATGAATACCCCGAAACTGAGTCCGAGCAATCCGGCCATGGCTGTAAGTGCAAGACTTTCGCTCATAACCTGCGAAATGATATTGTAGGGTTTGGCTCCCAGGGCACGTCTTACTCCGATTTCTTTGGTACGCTCTTTTACAGTCACCATCATGATGTTACTGATACCGATTACACCAGCCAGCAATGTACCCATACCAACCAGCCAAACCAGAAAGTCGATCCCGATAAACAGCATGTTGAATGTCTCGAACTGCTTGGCGATATTTACAAACTGAATGGCTTGCGGATCGTTTGGTGCAATCTCATTCTGAGCACTCAATATCTTTCTTACATCTTCAATAATGGGTTCGACCGACTGACCTGCATAGGCGCTGAAGCACAACAGGTGAAGTATATCGCCCTGGTTCAGGGTTTGCTGCATGGTAGAGAAGGGCAGGTAAATACTTTCTTCAGAACGTCCCCCCAGGTTTAGTCCGGAGGCCTTGCCTTTTATTACACCTACAATCTGGTAGTATAGTCCGTTTACCCGGATAAACTTTCCGCAGGGGTCTTGTCCCTTAAATAGTTCATCGCACACTTTTTTTCCGATATTGCAAACCTTTCTGCGGCTGTTATGGTCAATGTCGTTCAGCAAACGGCCGAAGAAGATGTCCTGACTTTCAATCTTAAAGTAATCGGGATAGATTCCTTTTACATTGTATGTGCCCGAAACCTGGCCGTAGGCCACGTTCTTGTCCGATCTGTTACCCCAGATAACCGGCGAAATCGCTTCGATTCCCTTTACATTCTTGCGGATACTCTCCACATCTCTGTTGCGCATGTTCCACGAACGGCCTTTGTTAAAGCCTTTGTATGGTTCGCTGGTCTGGTTTGAGAATACGAACACCGAGTTGGTGGCAAATCCTTTTACCCCTTGCATCATGCCGTTTTTTAATCCCGTTCCCGATCCCAGCAGCAACACAAGCATCAGAATACCCCAGAAAACGCCAAAACAGGTAAGAAGACTTCTTGTTTTGTTACGGGTGATGGTAACCCAAATTTCTTGCCATCTGTCTATATCAAACATATTTCTTTTCTGTTTTATATGAATTATTCGGCTCGCATCGCTTCTATGGCTGTGATTTTAACCGCCTTTCGAGCAGGGAAGTAGCCGGCCAACACACCTGCAAGGATCAGCACTCCTGTAGATATCAATGCGATGGTAAGACTAACGGTAGGGTCCCTGAACATAGATATATCGTCTTGTCCGGCGGCTTCACCCATACCGGAAGCCTGCATGCCATAGTTGATAAGCTCGGTAAGCCCGATTCCCGAAATCATCCCAACGTATCCGAAGATGGCCGTTATGAGGATTGATTCGAAGATAACCAGTTTCAGGATCGAGATGGGAGATGCCCCTACAGCTTTACGTATACCGAACTCTTTGGTCCGTTCGCGTACGCTGATCAGCATAATGTTACTTACGCCTACAATACCTGCAATGAGGGTTCCGATACCAACAATCCAGACAAAGAAGATAATTCCGTTCATCATACTATTGAACATCCTGAACTCGTTGGCTGTGTTCCACATACCGATGGCACTTTTATCAGTAGGGTCGAACTGATGCCGTCTTCCCATACGCTGACGGAAACGATCTTCGAATGCCGTTGTTTCGTCTTCGGTATTCACTCCAACCACTGTAAACGAAAGCTGATTTAAACCATAACCTGCATTATACAGGGATTGTCCGGTTGAGAACGGGATATAGCAAGGAGCATCGTTGCTTTTATTGTCATCTTTATAAACACCAACCACCTGATACATCACTGTCCCTGCTTTAACGTATTTGCCTAGTCCGCTTTCCTTCTTAAACAGGATTTCTTCGATACGGGGACTAATTACAATCACTTTACGTTTTTCCACTATGTCGAGGTTGTTGATAAACCGTCCTTTACCAACCAGCATCTCTACAAAGTTGATTTTGGCATAATCGGGGAAAACGCCGTTCAGGTTACAGTTGTTAAACTCCTTCCCGTAAAACAAGGTGTCTCCATGATTGATGGTGGCCGATTTAAGGTCCACTTCAGAGTGTTCGCGGTTAAGAGCCACATAATCGTCTTCCTTGAAGCTTATCTGGCGGTTGCTTTGCAAACCTTTGTATGGCTTTGATGTAAAGCGTGGCCAAACCTCGATCTTGTTCATAGCCATGTTGCGGAAATTGTACATTACGCCGTTGCGTAAGCCGTTTCCTGCACCAAGCAGCACAATCAACATAAAGATTCCCCATGACACGGAGAATCCGGTAAGAAAAGTACGAAGCTTATTCTTCTTGATTGTACTGAAAATCTCTCTGAAATTGTCGAAATCAAACATGGCCTTTTCCGTTTTCTATGGATTCAATCTGTCCGTCGCGCAAACGAATGATTTTTTTAGTTACATCGGCTACCGATTGTTCGTGGGTAACAATAATCATGGTCATTCCTTCCTGGTTTACATTGCGAAGCAGCTCCATCACTTCGAGTGTAGTGTGACTGTCCAGCGCACCGGTAGGCTCATCGGCCAAAATAATCTGTGGTTTGGCAATCAGCGCGCGGGCTATGGCAACACGTTGCTTTTGTCCACCGGACATTTCGTTCGGCATATGATCTGCCCAGTCGCGTAACCCTACCATATCAAGGTATTCCATTGCCAGCGCATTCCTTTTTTTCCTTTTCATACCTTGGTAATAAAGGGGTAGTGCTACATTCTCCATGGCATTTTTAAATGATATGAGATTGAACGATTGAAAAATGAATCCAATCATCTGATTACGAAGCTCGGCTGCACGAGTTTCACTTAAATTCTGGATCAGCTGATTGTTCAGCATGTATTTTCCCGTATCGTAGGTGTCTAATATTCCCAATATATTAAGAAGGGTAGACTTGCCCGATCCGGAAGCCCCCATGATAGAGACCATTTCTCCCTTATCGATATCAAGGTCAATCCCTTTTAATACATGTAAAGGTGCACCGTTATGATACGTTTTGTTAATTCCGTCAAGATGAATCATAGTTGTAAAGTACTTTTATTTATAAGACGTATGGTTTTTAAGATAAGTTACAGAACTCAAACACTTTTTTTTATTGCACAAATATATGCACTGACTGAATACCTTGTATCACATAGTACTGCTAATTAAATAAATTTAACTATTTTATTTGAAATAATGTAGAGAAATTGGCCGTCCGGTTGTCCATAAATCTCACAGTTCCTGTCTCTTATTGGAAATAAATGTACGATTCTAATTCGCTTTTGTCTTTTTATATTAAACTATATTTAATAACTTCTTAATTGCCTTTTAGCAGAAATATCATCTGTTTCTACTTTTTTAGTAGATAAAGCGTTGATGGTTTTATATATTCATCTTATATTTGCTTCCCTAAATTCATTATTAATCATAAAAATTAGATCATGGAAAAACCTTATGTGGTAGGTATAGATATTGGTGGAACCAATTCTGTGTTTGGCGTTGTGGATGCAAGAGGTACAATCTTGTACAGTGGTTCAATTAAAACAGGTAAGTATGCCGATGTAAACGATTACGTGGCAGAACTTGCTAAGGGCCTTGAAATGGTTATCAACCAGGCTGGCGGTCACGATAAGATCAAAGGTGTTGGTGTTGGTGCTCCCAACGGTAACTATTTTAACGGTTGTATTGAGTTTGCACCAAATCTTCCCTGGAAGGGTAAAATTCCATTGGCTCAGTTGATCAGCGAAAAGCTTGGTGGAATTCCTGTGGCTCTTACTAACGATGCGAATGCAGCGGCAATTGGCGAGATGACTTACGGTGTTGCACGTGGTATGAAAGATTTCATTGTGATTACACTCGGAACAGGAGTGGGCAGTGGTATCGTAATCAACGGTAACCTGGTTTATGGTCACGACGGTTTTGCCGGCGAACTTGGTCACGTTATTATGCGTCGTAACAATGGCAGAATGTGTGGTTGTGGCAGACAGGGATGTCTTGAAGCCTATACTTCGGCTACAGGTGTTGCACGTACTGCACGCGAATACCTCGAGATTCGCAAGGACGAAAGTGTATTGCGTGAAATTGATCCGGACGAACTGACTTCAAAGGATGTTTATGATGCAGCCATGAAGAATGACAAGCTGGCAATTGAGATTTTCGAGACTACAGGAGCTATGTTAGGAGAGGCATTTGCCGATTTCGTGGCATTCTCAAGTCCTGAAGCTATTATTCTTTTCGGTGGTCTTACCAAAGCAGGCGATCTGATCATGAACCCGATCAAACGTTCGATGGATAAGAACATGCTGAAAGTTTTTGAAGGCAAGACAAAATTATTATTCTCTCAGCTAAAAGAAAGTGATGCTGCCGTATTAGGTGCCAGCGCACTGGGTTGGGAAGTGAAAGAATATTGATAAGTCATTCCAGCATATAAAAGGTGGGGAAGTTACCGGATTGTATCTTCTCTGCCTTTTTTATTTTAATCTCCTGTAGTATAACGAAATTTCCAGATCAGAAAAGTCATATCAAATGAAAGCGCTTCTTGTAACTCCTCCGCTTATGCAATTAAATACTCCCTATCCTGCAACCTGTCATCTGTTAGGGTTCCTGCATTCAAGAAATCACAATGCGGAACAGATGGATCTTGGCATAGAACTTATCGGACGGCTGTTTACCGGAACAATGCTGAAACGGATATTCGAAGCGGCGTCTCAATATAGCCGGTTGTCTAAGGCGAATCGAATCATTTTGCAACAGGCCGATTTTTATATCCGGACCATCGACCCGGTGATGCGTTTTCTGGGAGGTAAGGATGCAACATTGGCACAACGGTTTTGCGAGCTTACATTCTGGCCGGAGAGTAAACGCTTACCATCGGATGAAGATCTGGAATGGGGATTTGGCTTAATAGGAAATTACGACAGGGCGACGCATCTTTGTACGCTATTTTTGAAGGATTTGTGTGACTTTATAAATTCGACCATCGACCCTCATTTTGAGTTAATCCGATATGCCGAATCGCTATGCCTGCGTTTACCCGAATTTAGACCCTTGCAAAACGAATTGCAGAAACCGCATACCTTGATTGATACGTTGATGTTGGATATCTTCTCTCAACGTATGGCTTTGTGTAAGCCTGATCTTGTGGGTTTCTCCGTTCCCTTTCCCGGGAATTTGTATAGTGCACTTCGTTGCGCCCAATGGATCCGGCAGAATTTTTCGCAGGTGAAGATTGTGATGGGGGGCGGTTATGTAAATACAGAGCTGAGAAGTCTGACAGATCCGGCTCTTTTTGATTTTATAGACTATCTTGTTTTTGACGACGGAGAATTGCCTTTGTTGCGGATTATGGATGGGGGCGAGTTGATCCGCACGCTGTATAGAGATGATGCGGGCGCGATTATAAGGGTGAACTTCGACAATAAGGAGAATATTCCTTTTGCCGAATCGGGTACACCCAGCTACGAGGGATTGCTGCAGAATAATTATATCAATATGATTGAGCTTACCAATCCGATGCATGCTTTATGGAGCAATGGAAAATGGAATAAGCTGATGCTGGCCCACGGCTGCTATTGGGGTAAATGTGCTTTTTGTGACGGGGCGCTGGATTACGTGAAACGTTTTGATCAGGCTCCCGTTGAGCTGATTGTTGACAGGATGGAGGCTGTGATTGCTCAAACAGGACAAACGGGTTTCCATTTCGTAGACGAGGCTGCACCTCCTGCTTTACTTCGTAAATTGGCTGAAGAGATTATTCGCAGGAAGTTAACCGTATCTTACTGGACCAACGTGCGATTCGAGAAATCTTATACTCCCGAACTCTGTTACTTACTGGCCCAATCGGGCTGCATAGCCATTTCAGGAGGTCTTGAGGTTGCTTCTCCCCGCATCCTCAAAATGATAAACAAAGGGATTACAGTGGAAAGTGCCAGCGAGAGTATGCGTAACTTTACCGAAGCCGGAATAATGACTCACGCGTATCTGATGTATGGATTCCCTACCGAAACGGCCCGTGAGACAATAGACTCACTCGAGGTGGTGCGCAATCTGTTTGCCAACGGATGGATTCAATCGGCCTTCTGGCATCGTTATGCGATGACAATCCACAGTCCCTCAGGTATCTGCCCGGAGAGCGTCGGGGCAAAGCATGTTGACCAGCCTTTAGCCCCTTTTGCCAACAACGAGATCCCTTTCACCACATCTCAGGAAATCGATCTGGATTTTTATGGAAAGGGACTGAATCTGGCTACCTATAATTATATGCAAGGGGCCGGTTACGATATTCCCGTCAAAAAGTGGTTTAACAGTAAATAGTGAATTAGTCTTTCTATCTTTGTAAAAAAAGAGTTTATGCATCCTTTACATCAATTTAAATATTGTCCCAAATGTGGATCGGACGGGTTTGCCGTCAATAATGAAAAATCCAAACGTTGCTCTTCCTGCGGGTTTGTCTATTACTTTAATCCATCGGCTGCGGTAGCCTGCTTTATCCGTAATGAGGTTGGTGAGTTGCTTGTGGTAAGACGGGCAAAAGATCCGGCTAAAGGAACGCTCGATTTACCCGGCGGTTTTGTAGATCTGCATGAATCGGCCGAAGAGGCTGTCCGCCGTGAGGTGAAAGAAGAGACCGGATTGGATGTAAAATCAAGCAGGTATCTGTTCTCCATTCCCAATATTTATCTTTACTCGGGATTTGAAGTGCATACGGAAGATCTTTTTTTTGAGTGTTATGCAACTACTTTCGACGGACTAATTGCGGCAGACGATGCTTCGGAAATTGTTGTGTTGAAGCTGCATGAGGTGGATGCCAGCTTGTTCGGACTGACATCTGTAAAAGAGGGAGTTGTTAGATATTGTAAAGAGAATTAATTCTTTTTACAAACCTCATAGTTTTTTATTTGGAGCCTATTCTCTATCTTTGCCTATCAGAACATTCAGGCACAATCCTGTGCCTGACCAAAAAGCAAAGGAGTGATGAAAAGAATACTAATTCCACTGTGTTTAGTTGTAGGCTCTCATGCGGCCACCGGGCAACGATCTCATCAGTTTGAGTCGCCCGAACGACTTTTTGTTGAAGGAAAGGAGATGTTTGTTTTAAGGAACTATCCGGGGTGTACAGATAAACTTGAGGCATTCAAAAAGCAATCTACGGATGCCGACCTTATCCAGGAGTCCGATTATATGCTTGCTTGTGTGGCTTTTGAACAAGGCAAGGAGAATGCATCGGAGGTGTTGAAGGAATTTATGGATAAATATCCGGATACGCGTCATAGCGATGAAATCCATTTTTTGATTGCTTCGGCTCACTTCGACCATAAAGAATTTGAAAAAGCGGTATTCTGGTTTAATCAGTCTACCATCGAGATGCTTAATCCGTCTCAACAGGAAACGTATAGTTTCAGATATGCCTATTCACTGCTGCAGACCGGCGAAATGGACAAGGCGAGAGGGTACTTTACCCGCCTGAAGCAGATCGGAACAAAATACAACGATGCCGGTGCCTATTACGTAGCTTATATCGACTATGCCACGGGAAAGTACAACAATGCGTTGGTGGAATTCGATCGTTTGAAGGATAAACCCGAATATGCTTTGCAATCTTCCTATTATACGGCTCAAATTTATTTCATCCAGAAAAAATACGACAGAACCATTGCTGAAGGAGAGGCTTTGCTGAAGAATTATCCTCACAGCGAAAACAATGCGGAGGTTCGACGTATTTTGGGTAATTCATATTACCACCAGGGAAATCAGGACAAGGCCATTGCCAACCTGAGCAAGTATGTTTCGGATACCGATGCTCCGCTTCGTGGCGATTTGTACATTTTAGGTGTCTGCTATTTTAATAAAGGGAGTTTTAACAGTGCGGTGGACTGTTTCGGACAAACTGTTCGCGAACAGGATGCTCTTACACAGAATGCCTACCTGTACCTGGGTCAGTCTTACCTGAAGCTGAACGATAAAAACAATGCACGCATGGCTTTCGAGTCGGCGGCGAAGACTTCGTTCGACAAACAGGTGAAGGAGGCTGCCACCTATAATTACGCTTTGCTGATTCATCAGACTTCCTTTACAGGATTTGGAGAGTCGGTTACTATTTTCGAGAATTTCCTGAATGAGTTCCCCAACTCTGTTTATTCCGATAAGGTGAACGATTACCTGGTTGAGGTGTATCTTACAACCAAGGATTACCGTTCGGCATTGGCTTCCATCGAAAAGATCAAGCGCCCGAGTACTAAAATACTGGAGGCAAAGCAGGATATTTTATTCCAGTTGGGAACACAATCCTTTACGAATGTAAAACTGGATGAGGCGATCGACCTGTTCAACCGGGCTATCTCTTTGGGTTCATACAACCTGGAAGCCCGAAACGATGCCTATTTCTGGCGTGGTGAAAGTTACTACCGCAAAGGTGAATTTGCCAGTGCCGCCTCCGATTATAGAACCTATCTGAACAATACTCAGGCAAAAAGCGGAGAGATGTATGCGTTGGCTCACTATAATCTTGGGTATTGTTACTTCAAACAGCAACAATATGCCGATGCATTAAGCAGGTTCAGAAGCTATGTTGATATGGAAAGCAACCGTCAGTTGCCTGCCTATGCAGATGCATACAATCGTATCGGCGACTGTTTGTTCCAAAGTCGGCAGTTTGCCCAGGCAGAAGAAAGTTACAGCCGTTCGGCAACTTTACAGCCGTCGGCCGCCGATTATTCGGTATATCAGAAAGGCTTCCTGCTGGGACTTCAGAAGGATTACCGTGGAAAAATCAGTGCGATGGATCGTCTGGTTCGCGAATACCCGGAATCTCCCTATGTGGATGATGCTCTGTTTGAGAAAGGCCGGGCCTACGTTATGCTTGAAAACAGCCAGGGTGCTGCAGAGGCATTCGAAAAAGTGATAAGTCAGTTTCCTCAAAGTACACAGGCACGCAAAGCCGGTATTCAGCTGGGGTTGCTTTACTTTAATGATAACCAGCCCGAAAAAGCTGCTGCTGCCTATAAGAAGGTGGTCGACAATTATCCGGGAAGTGATGAGGCAAAGGTTGCTTTGCAAGATCTGAAGTCGGTTTATATGGATCTGAACGATATAAATGCCTATGCCTCCTATGTGAATTCATTGGGCGGATCGGTTCATTTTGATGTAAGCGAGCAAGATTCGCTGACTTATCTGGCTGCCGAAAAGTTATTTATGCGCGGGGATAACGCTGCGGCGAAGAAGAGTCTGACAAACTACCTGCAGTCGTTCCCTAAAGGGGCATTTAGTTCGAATGCCAATTTCTATCTGGGAAGCATTGCTTTTGCTAATAAACAATATGACGAGGCAAAACAGCTGTTTGCATCTGTTCTTTCCAGCGGTGATACTAAGTTTGCGGAAAACGCAACGGCACGTAAAGCCGAAATAGAATACCTGCAGGAAGATTATGCTGCGGCGTTGCTCTCCTTTAAGCAATTACATGCCATCGCCGAAAGTAAGGAAAACAAAGAGGCGGCCAAATTAGGAATGATGCGTTGTGCTCAGTATACCGGTAAACAACAGGATGCCCTTACTGCTGCCGACGAGCTGCTGAAGGATCCTAAACTGTCGCCCGAACTGAATGCCGAGGCGCGTTATATAAGGGCTAAAGCATATATTGCCCTGAAGCAGGCCTCCAAGGCATTACCCGATTTGCAGACGATCAGTAAGGATACCCGTACCGTGCATGGTGCTGAGGCTAAATATTTGTTGGCTCAGTTGTACTTTAATAATAAAGAGAATGCCAAGGCCGAAAAAGAGCTGATGAATTTCATTGAAAACGGAACACCTCATCAGTATTGGCTGGCCCGTGGATTTATTTTACTGGCGGATATCTATATTAGTCAGAATGATGATTTCCAGGCTCGTCAATACCTGACCAGCTTGCAGAATAATTACAAAGGTACGGATGATATAGCCGGGATGATTGAAAACAGATTGAGTAAACTAAAGAAATAAGAACTGGGATGAAAGCAATATATAATGTAAAAGCCCTCTGCCTGGTGGTTGCCTTAGGTGCTGCTGCATCGGTACATGCACAGGAAGATAAATCGAAAGAAAAGGAGCTGAACCGGGAGATGACTTTGGAACGGGAATACGATCCGTCGGTTCAGGATGCTTCGAAGGTGAATACGCTGCCAAAGATCAAGGAGCCTGTAGTGAAAAAGATGCCTATAGACTACAGCACATTTGCTGTTCCTACAGATCCGCAACAGGAATTATCTTTGTTGGGGTCGGGGAGTGTGATGACTGAGATTCCTTACAGTAAGAAAAGGGGGTACCTGAATCTGGGAGCTGGTAATTACATGAACATCAATGGCGACTTGGGGTATCATATCCTGAATACAGAGAAGGACAAACTGAATGTCTTTTTATCTCATCGTTCTACCAACGGGAATATAGGTTACCTGCAGATGGACGACAAGCAGAAAGCCAAGCTTAACAATAACCTGGGTGGCATTAATTTCAGCCACGAATACGAGAAGCTCGCTTTGAAACTTGGCTTTGGAATAGATCACAGTACATTCAATTACTATGGTTTTGTGGCCGATTTAAGGTTGGTCGATTTGGGTGTTCTGCCTTTATTCGATTATGATACGAATCAGGCAAATACAAAGATCGGGGGTACGATCGGGTTCGAATCAAAAGGTCACGGCCCGTTCGAATATGCCTTAGATCTGGATTACAAGCGATTTACCAACAAGTACGGGATGACAGGAGGTTTGGGTGGTATTGCCGAAAATACGTTTGGAGCATCTTTCGACCTGAACAGTGAATTTAACGGAGGGATGACCATCGGATTGGAAGGTGAGGTAGAATACTTCAATTACGGTGAGACAGAGCCGGAAACGACCGTTCCGTTCGAGCGGAACAATCACCTCGAGTCTACGTTAAGTCCCTATTTAAAGATGAATGGCGAACGTTGGAACTTACGATTGGGTGCCAATGCTATGATCATCACGGGTGACGAGAAAAAGGTGTTCTTGTCTCCGAATATCAATTTCGATGTTGAACTTGCTCCGAAGACTGTTTTTTATGCAACGGCAACCGGCAAAGTAAGTGCCAACAGTGCCTGGGAAATATCGGGTGTAAACAGATATATCAATCCTGATTTAATTCTGGAGGCATCACGCACTTGGTTGGACGGGATTGCCGGAATTAAAAGCGGAGCGGGTGCCGGCTTCTGGTTCGATGTTTTTGGAGGATATAAAATAACTGACAACGAACATTTCTTCCTTCCGCAGATATCTATGCTGACCAAGTTCGGTAATGTAAGCAATGTGGCTTATTATAACGCTAAGAAATTCTTTGGCGGAGCCTCGTTGAAATATAGTTATCAACAACTTTTCAACATATCGTTGAAGGGTGTTTATAACTCCTGGTCGGTAAGTGAAATTGAGCGCGAGGAACCTGCCGGTGAAACTACAATTACAGATATCAAAGCTTTTGGTAAACCTAAAGCAGAGTTGTTTGGAGAAATATCGGTGGTGCCCATGGATAACATCACACTTTCAATGGATTATTACCTGGGAACAGGAAGATACACCCATGCGAACGGATCTAATATCAAAATGGATAATATCAATGAGCTGAATATGAAAGGTACTTACCAGCTTAACGAAACCTTTGGTGCTTATATTAAATTCAACAACCTGCTTTTCCGGAAATATGAGCTGCTTTATGGGTATCCGCAACAAGGATTCAATGCCATGGTTGGTATTAATCTGAACTTTTAACAGGTTCTGCAGTCTGTATAATCGGATTACAAATATGAAAGGGGGTACTTTTACAGTACTCCCTTTCATATTTATTATATGTTGTTTAACATGTTTTATGGCAAAAAAGCTTGACAAACCCTTTGTGGGATTGTATCTTTGCATCGTGGTTTTTTCATAATAGTATTAGATTTAAGGTTAACAAAGTTTGGTTAGGGGATGTCGGGATGACATCCTTTAATTGTTTATAGGGGGAGCTATCTCCCTTTTTTTATTTTGCTGGCTCCATCAGCCAGGCCAGGTTAAACCGGTAATGAAGTCTGCTGCTAACCAGATGAATGGTTTTGTCGGGCGACTGTACAGCAGCCAGGTAGCCTCTGGGTTCGGCATGTGTCGAATCCATCTCGAAGTAGCCTGTCCACGCCCCGCCGTTAAGAAAACGATACGTCCCGTCGGTGAGTAACTTTTTAACCGGCCAGGTTTTCCCTTCGTCGAACGAAAGTGCCGCATACATTCCATAACCCCTGTAAGACATTCCGGATGCATCCGCAAAGAGCATTCCCCTATTTTCTTTTTTTGTCCGTATCGGATGGTCGGTGAATGAGATTAATAACAAAGGTCCTTCGGACAGACGAAGCAGAACAAGACGTTGTCCTCCGTCAATAGGTGGAAATTCGGACGCGTAATAGGTCCAGCTCTTACCCATATCTTTGGATATACTCATAGGCATACGCAACACGCCGTTGGCATCTGGCAGACTGTTTCCTCTGGCTAGTGCCAGCAGGTTGCCGTTCATCAGCTGTACGATTCCGGTATGTATCCCTGCGATGGTAGATCCGGTTCCATTCGGTTCAAACTGGGCTGGTTGCCCGTCCCACGGATCGGACCAGGTCTTTCCTTTGTCTTTACTGATGTGGATCGCCGCCCCGTCGTGACTTCCCGGTCCGGCATCGCAGGGTTGGATGTACCACCCTTCGCGGGTTTGAATCGTACCTGCTATTACCTGGTGACGCTTGGTATGTTCGGGAGCTATCAGATGTGGGGCTGACCAGGTGGCGCCGTTATCTGTACTCTCGCGTTGTATCATGGCTAAGTTCTGCCAGTCACCGGAAGCTTCCACTCCGTTAAGATGAAGTAACCTCCCTTGTCCGTCGTTAAAAAGAGAAGAGCCTGTCATATTTCGATCCGGAACTTTAAAGAATAAAGAGGCTTTTTCCCAGGTTTCACCTCCTTTTCTTAAACGGGAACCCAGAACAACCATTTCGCGTCCGTTTTCTTCATTGGCCGAAAACCAGATGGCCAGCAGGTCGCCGTTAGGGCACCATGTAATTGCCGGCTGGTGATTATGTCGATAGAAGGGGATACCCGAGTTACATGCGGGTTCAATTACATAAGGAACAGGAGGAAGAAAGAACGGTTTCCGGGTTACGCCTTTTTTCCAGTTGTATTTTGTCTGCGGAACTTTAACCGGTTGTTCCACCTGTGCCGATACGGCAAGCGGCTCACTTTCCGGATAGTCGGCCTGAACAATTCTAAATCCTGTCTGCGCATGCTTATCTTCCGGTATCATGGCCATCCGGTTGGATGACCGGAGGTATTTTTCCGGAGTATTATGACTTCCACCTCGGGTAACGCGATACAAACCATGCTTCACCCCAACCGGATCTGTTTGGTCATCGGCAACGTAAGGTCCGTACCAGTCAAGACACCACTCTTCCACATTGCCATGCATGTCATATAACCCGAATTTGTTGGCAGGAGTTTCTCCCACCGCCAGTGAGACCGGTTTCATATCGCGCACTATTTGCTGATTCTTATGGAAAATACCCGGTAGTCCGTCATCCATCGAGAAGGTTAGGTAGCTTCCGGCTCTGCAGGCATATTCCCATTCTGCTTCAGTGGGCAACCTATAGGTTTTGCCCTCCTTCTCACTTAGCCATTTACAATAGCTCATGGCATCGTTGTAGCTAACATATACAACTGCTTCATTGTCATGAACAGAGATACCACTCTTTCCACGATACGCTTTGTGCGCCGGGTCGTACGCTTCATATTGTGCGTTGGTTATTTCGGTTACCGACATTTTAAAGGGTTTCGTCAGCGTAACCTTGTGTATCGGAGCTTCGTCGTAGTTGCTTCCTTCGCCATTGCCTCCCATGTAAAAAAAACCGGCAGGAATATCCGCCATTTTAATTTCGGACAATGGGTTCTGACTGTAAAGTAGTGAGTTTGTAAAAAGAAATGAAAGCAGTATCCAGCTTTTAAATGAAGAGCGTATTGTTTGATTCACAATCCTTTAATTAATGGTTATACATGTCTTTATTAAAGAAATTCATAATTTTCATCATCATGGCATGAGCCTGACGAGCCGGACTTTCGGGGTTTATCTCCATAGCTTCCAGGTAATTATTGATTGCCAATTGCATGTTTCCCTTTTTTCGCCAGGCATTTCCTCTTAAATAAAAGGCTTCATCATTTTGGGGATCTGCAGCAATAATTTCGTCCAGGAGGCGGATGGCCTCGTCTGCTTTATTGTCTAATATAAGTTGTTTGATTGCTTCCATAGGTTTCTTGTTTCGAGACAAAGATAAAAAAAATGAAGAATATTCGCCACAAAGTACTTTGTTGGTCGCCAGTGGAGCCGATGTAAAAAATGGTTTTTTTATTGATTTAGTGAGATTTCGTAAATAATTATGTAAGTTTGTACCCGATTTCGAACGAGAAAGCAGAAAATATGCATAAAAACCTGGTAATAGTAGAATCCCCGGCCAAGGCTAAGACCATCGAGAAATTTCTTGGAAAAGAGTTTAAGGTGATGTCTAGTTATGGCCATATACGCGATTTAAATCCTAAAGAATTCAGTATTGACACGAAAAAAAACTATCTTCCCAAGTACGTTGTGCCTGCAGATAAGAAAAAGTTGGTGTCCGAATTAAAGAGTGAAGCGAAGCAAGCGGAACAAGTCTGGCTCGCATCCGATGAAGACCGCGAAGGAGAAGCTATATCGTGGCATTTATACGAAGTGTTGGGCTTGAAACCCGAAAACACGAAACGAATCGTATTTCATGAAATTACCAAGACGGCTATTTTGCATGCTATTGAGACCCCCCGTGATATAAATCTTAATCTGGTGGATGCTCAACAAGCACGGCGTGTGCTGGATCGTATTGTGGGATTTGAACTATCTCCGGTTCTTTGGAGGAAGGTAAGACCTGCTTTGTCTGCCGGTAGGGTTCAGTCGGTTGCAGTCCGTTTGATTGTTGAACGTGAACGGGAGATAAACGCTTTTGTGAGCGAGGCCGCTTACCGTGTGATTGCCAATTTTATTCTGCCGGACGGATCTACTGTGCTGAAAGCGGAGTTGAACAAACGTTTGAAGACAAAAGAGGAAGTTATCAGTTTGTTGAACCAATGCAAGACTGCATCGTTCCAGATTGACGATATAACGAAGAAGCCGTTAAAGAAATCTCCGGCTCCTCCTTTTACCACCTCTACCTTACAGCAGGAAGCTGCCCGTAAGTTGGGTTATTCGGTATCTCAAACCATGTCGATTGCTCAAAAGTTATATGAATCGGGGATGATAACCTATATGCGTACCGACTCAGTAAATCTAAGCGATTTGGCATTGGGAACATCCAAAGAGGAAATTGTTAACTCCTACGGCGAGAAGTATTATAAATTCCGCCAATATCATACCAAATCTAAAGGGGCACAAGAGGCTCACGAGGCCATTCGCCCTACATATATCGATCGGGTAGAGGCGGGAGGTTCCGCTCAGGAGAAAAAATTGTACGAGCTGATCCGTAAGAGAACATTGGCGTCTCAAATGGCTGATGCCGAATTGGAGAAAACTACTATTTCTGTCAGCTTCCCCGGATGGAAGGATAAGTTCCAGGCTACGGGTGAGGTAATCGTTTTCGATGGCTTCTTACAGGTGTATCGCGAAAGCATGGACGATGAAAATGAGAAAGAACAGGAAAACGGACTTTTACCAGCTGTTAACCTGAATGATATTCTTGTGTTGGATGAGGTTAAAGCTACCGAAAGATTTACGCAACGTCCCCCCAGATATACGGAAGCCAGTCTGGTTAGACGATTGGAGGAGTTGGGTATCGGCAGACCTTCAACCTATGCACCTACTATTCAGACGGTACAAACCAGGGGTTATGTTGTTAAGGGTGATAAAGCAGGAGAGGAGCGCAATTTTACTGTAATTTCTTTACGAAAGGAAAAGATTTCGGAAGCAAAAAAAAGCGAAACTGTTGGAGCAGATCGTAATAAGCTTATGCCAACGGATATAGGAATTGTGGTAAACGACTTTTTACTTGAATATTTTCCCAATATTCTGGATTATAATTTTACCGCCAACGTTGAAAAGGAGTTCGACTCCATTGCCGACGGCGAAATGGAATGGACACGCGTTATCGATAATTTTTATAAAATTTTCCACCCAATCGTTGACGAGGCAATGACCAGTAAAACAGATCATAAGGTTGGGGAGAGAGAACTTGGTATTGATCCGAAAAGTGGTAAGCCTGTGTTTGTAAAGATCAGCCGGTACGGTCCTTGTGTTCAGATGGGACAAGCATTCCCGGACGATAAAAAAGCACCTAAACCTGCTTTTGCCGCATTGATGAAGGATCAGTCCATCGAAACAATCACTCTGGAGGAGGCATTGAAATTATTTGATCTGCCCCGTAAGGTAGGCGAATTCGAAAACGAAGAGGTTACAGCCGCAATCGGACGTTTCGGTCCGTTTATCCGTCACAACAATAAATTCGTTACGATTCCGAAAGAGTTGAATCCATATACGATTAAGTTGGACGAAGCCATCGAGCTTATTGAGAAAAAAAGGATACAGGAAGAACAACGATTCATCAAATCTTTCGAGGAAGAACCGGAACTTCAGATTCTGAACGGACGTTTCGGGGCCTACATTGCTTACAAGAAGAGTAATTATAAGATTCCGAAGGATACCGATCCTCAGAAACTTACGTACGATGAATGCATGAAAATCATCGAAGAAGCCCCGGATAAGAAGACTACAAAGAAAAAGGCAACACGAAAGAAAGAATAATACAATGTTATATATACAAAAGAGGCGCTACCATCGGAAGCGCCTCTTTTGTATATATAACATTGAAAAAGTTACATTCTTTCCGGAACTTCGATTCCAAGCAAGGACATACCCTTTTTAACCACCTTGGCAACATTGGCCGATAAAACCAGTCTAAATACCTTCACATCTTCATTTTCTTCGCGAAGGATAGAAAAATCATGGTAGAACTGATTGTATTCTTTAACCAGGTCGTATACATAGTTGGCTATGATAGCCGGACTGTATTCGTTTCCTGCATCTTTAACAACCGATTCGAAATCTGATGTGAGCTGGATAAGTCCCTCTTCCTTTTCAGAAAGAGCGATATTCGCCGCCAGCTGGTTTGGAAGAGTGATACCTTGTTCGGCAGCTTTGCGAAGAACCGAACAGATACGGGCGTAAGTGTATTGAATGAACGGTCCGGTGTTTCCATTAAAATCGATGGATTCTTTCGGGTTGAATGTCATGTTCTTACGCGGATCAACCTTCAGGATAAAGTATTTCAGGGACCCAAGTCCTACCATTGAAGCGATCTTCTCGGCCTCCTGGGTTGTTAATCCGTCCAGTTTCCCTAGTTCCTGAGATATTTCACGTGCTGTGGAGATCATCTCTTCCATCAGATCGTCGGCATCTACAACAGTTCCTTCACGGCTTTTCATTTTTCCTTCAGGCAGTTCAACCATGCCGTAAGAGAAATGAACCAACCCTTTACCAAATTCAAAGCCCAATTTATCCAATAGGATAGACAGTACCTGGAAGTGATAATTTTGTTCGTTACCCACAACGTATATCATCTTATTGATAGGATAATCGTCAAATCGAAGTTTGGCGGTGCCGATATCCTGTGTCATGTATACTGAAGTACCATCTGCTCGGAGCAAAAGTTTTTCATCCAGTCCGTCACCCGTAAGGTCGGCCCAAACCGAACCATCTTCCCTGCGATAGAACACACCCTTCTCCAAACCTTCAAGCACTTTCCCTTTCCCTTCCAGATAGGTCTGAGATTCGTAGTAAATCTTGTCAAAGTCAACCCCCATTCGTTTGTAAGTTTCATCGAACCCGGCATAGACCCAGTTGTTCATCATCGTCCATAAGTCAACCACCTCTTTATCGCCGGCCTCCCATTTAAGCAACATCTCACGGGCTTCCGCCATCAATGCCGACTTAGCTTCAGCCTCTTCCTTCGAGAGTCCGCTTTCCTGAAGTTCAGCAAGTTCCTGTTTGTATTTCTTGTCGAACAAAACATAAAAATCACCAATCAGATGGTCCCCTTTTTTTCCTGCAGATTCAGGAGTAGCTCCTTCACCCCACTTTTTCCAGGCGAGCATCGATTTGCATATATGAATTCCTCGGTCGTTTACAATATTAGTTTTAACTACTTTGTATCCGTTTGCCTTCATAATTTCAGCAAGGCTATAGCCAAGTAAATTATTGCGCACGTGACCCAAATGCAGAGGCTTGTTTGTATTAGGCGAAGAATACTCAATCATCACCAATGGCGAAGTCTCCGTAGCTTCAACGGTCCCAAAGGAGGGGCTGCTGTGGATTGTGTTTAATAGCTCGATCCAGCAAGAAGCCGAAATCGTAAGGTTCAGGAAACCTTTGATAACGTTAAAGTCGGCAACGGCAGGTTCATTTTCAAGAAGATACTTTCCCAAATCCTGTGCCGTTTGTTCGGGAGATTTTCTGGATATTTTTAAAAAAGGAAATACCACCAGCGTAAGGTGTCCTTTAAACTCCTTTTTTGTTTTTCCAAGCTGAATCTGAGCTCCGTCTATTTCTGTTCCGTAGAGCTCTTTTATCCCGGATACAATTGTACTCGCAATCTGTTGTTCGATGACCATATGTTTCTGTCTATATGTTCGTTATTTTTCCTGCAAAGATAACACTTTACGGAGAGGTATAAAAAAAAAGGATGCAATTCCTATTGCATCCTTTTTTTATCATACGAAAATTTCTTACTTGATCTTGTCGGTTAGTTCAGCACCAGCCTTAAATTTCACAACTTTACGAGCAGGAATGTCGATAACTTCTTTCGTTTTAGGATTAACTCCTTTACGTGCGGCTTTTTCAGTAGTTGAGAACGAACCAAAACCAAGAAGGGAAATTTTTCCACCTTCTTTCATTTCGTTAGAGATTGTTTGGATGAAAGCCTCAACAGCTTTCTTAGAGTCAACTTTGCTTAATCCCGATTGCTCAGCAACGGCATTAATAAATTCTGTTTTGTTCATGATGGTTTGATAGTTAATATATTAAACAATGGACCGATAGCTTATTGTCGGCTTCAAAGTTACCTTTATTTTAAATATAACAAAAGATTTATAAACTTTTTTTGACTATGAGCTATTTTTTCCTTTTATTAAGGGCGTTTTTTTGATAAAAATGGCCTTTAAAAGTCCTGTTTTCTGTGGGAATAGGAGATTGTGCCTCTATAAAATGCCTACGGGTATGGCTGGCTATATAGAAAATAATTTTACCTTTGCCGTAAATATTTGCTTATGATAAATCAAGAAGGATCAGGATTCCTTAGCAGGATTCCGGTAGTAACGAAAAATATTATAATAATCAATCTGCTTTTCTGGATGGCAAGCATTGTTTTGCCACGCATTGGGATTGACCTTATTCATTTAGGAGGATTGCATTTTCCGTGGGCAACCGATTTTTATGCTTTTCAGTTTATCTCTTATATGTTTCTTCACGATACAAGTTCGTTGTCGCATGTTTTCTTCAACATGTTTGCCGTATACATGTTTGGCCGCGTACTTGAAAATGTGTGGGGACCTAAACGTTTTCTGATATTTTACATCGTATCCGGACTGGGTGCTGCAGTAGTGCAGGAGGCCGTATGGTTCTTCAATCTACGCGAACTGGTTTTTGCTTCGCAGGATTACATTAACCTGAATGGAGCGCAGATCATATCTAAGGGTGAATACATGAACTATTTTGTGACAATTGGCGCATCCGGTTCTGTGTTTGGTATTTTGCTTGCATTCGGGATGTTATTCCCCAATGTTCCCCTGTACCTGATGTTTATTCCCGTACCCATTAAGGCTAAATATTTTGTAGTTTTTTACGGACTTGCAGAGCTGTTTATGGGTGTGGCTAACTTCGGCGGAGACAACGTCGCTCATTTTGCCCACCTGGGAGGAATGCTTTTCGGATACTTCCTGATTCGATACTGGAGAAAGAATGACAATGACAATGGACGATTTTATATCTAAAATAAAATATAACTTCAAACAGGGAAGCATCCTTTCCAAGCTGATCTATATTAACGTTGGACTGTTTCTGATTGTAAGATTACTTTCGGTTGCATTCATCTTGTTTAATATGAATGCAGACACTGTGCTCTTCTGGTTGCAGGTGCCTTCGTCTCCAATTCAGTTGTTGTATCGCCCCTGGACGTTGTTGACCTATATGTTCACCCATTTTGACTTTCTGCATATCATATTCAATATGCTTTGGTTGTATTGGTTCGGCGGACTGTTTCTGAACTTTTTCAGCGAACGTCAGCTGGGTGGGTTATACGTAATTGGTGGTTTAGCTGGAGCTTTATTGTATATCGTTTCGTATAATTTATTTCCCTATTTCAGCAATGTAGCTACTCATAGCACTTTAATGGGCGCTTCGGCTTCGGTTATGGCAATTGTGTTTGCAGTCTCCTTCTATAAGAAAGACATGGAGATCTCTCTTTTGCTTATCGGCCGGATCAAGCTGATCTATCTTGCCTTATTTACTTTGGGAATCGATTTGCTGGCAATAACGTCCGACAATGCCGGAGGTCACATCGCACATATAGGAGGAGCCCTTGCCGGCATTCTCTATGCTTCGCAATATCATAAAGGAAAAGACCTTACCGCTCCGTTCAATAAAATAATCGATTTTGTTGTAAATCTGATGCGACGTAAACCCAGAATGAAAGTCACACACCGACGTACTGAGACGGATCGGGATTACAATGCCCGCAAACATCAGGAACAAGAGGTGATTGATGTCATTCTGGATAAGCTGAAACGGTCCGGTTACGAGAGTTTATCGGATAATGAGAAAAAGCAATTGTTTGATGCCAGTAAAAAATAGCCCACAGAAAGTATGAAAACATTCAAGTTGTTGTTGCATGTGCTTTTTGGAATGGGACATTTTCTGGTTGCATTCCTGTTTCTTTTATCCGCTTTTTCCGACCGCATCTCGCCAGAAAAACACTTGGTTTTCTCCTACATCGGATTGGCATTCCCTGTATTCATGGTGCTGAACTTCCTTTTTATCCTTTATTGGCTGGTTGTTTCAAACTGGAAGTCGGCTTTGATAGGGGTAGCCTCCTTTATTATCGCATGGGGACAAGTAACCTCGTATCTTCCTTTTCATAGCATGAACACTCCACTGCCTGAAGAATCATTGAAGGTGCTTACCTATAATGTGATGGGTTTTGCTTATAAAAATCATACAGCCGATTCTCCCAACCGGATAATCGAATACATTGCCGATTCGGGAGCCGATATTGTCTGCCTGCAGGAATATTCGACCAGCAGGCATGGAAATGGATTAACCACCCGGAAATTAAATAAAGCCTTGAAAATGTATCCCTATCGTTCGGTAGTGGAACTGAATGCCAATAAATATCAGAGCATCGGCATTGCCCTGTTTTCCAAATACCCCATTGAGAAGAGCCGGCGTATAAAATATAAAAGCGCCTTCAACGGATCGGCAGTACACGAACTTACCGTAAAAGGGAAAAAAGTAACCCTGATAAACAATCACCTGGAATCATTCAAGCTTACGATGGAAGACCGATCCAAGTACTCGCAGATAATCGGGAATCTGGGATCCGAGGGCTTGTCGGAATTGAAGGGCTCTTTGCAGCAAAAGCTGGGTACGGCATTTCAGATCAGAGCCGGACAGGCCGAAACGGTGGCAAAAGAGATAAAGGAGGCTAAAGGAGAGTATGTGCTGGTATGCGGAGATTTTAATGATACTCCTATTTCCTATGCCCACCGCACCATTCAAGGGAACCTGGTCGATGCTTTTGCTGCATCGGGAAGAGGATTGGGGATAAGCTATAACCAAAACAAGTTCTGGTTCCGCATAGATAATATCCTGCACTCTTCCAATATCAAGTCCTATCGTTGCACGGTGGACAAAGTACGTTATTCGGACCACTATCCTATGTGGTGCTACATAACGCTGGAATAGAATTTAGTTTTCAACCGCGTCGTAAACATCCGCAAACAGCGACTCTACAAAGAAATAGGTGGCGTTGCAGAATAAAACAGGGTCTTTAATGGCCGTAACCGTATTACCCTTTCCATTTCCCATAATAACATCTTCGGCCGGATATGTTTTCGCCTTAGCTTCTCCACCCGGACTATATTGATACGAAATGTCGGTAACCTCTACAGAATACCCGTTGTCCAGACAATTAATCCTCATTTTATATTTGACGATTGTCTTTTCCGAGTCGTTCAGCAGTAATTCAACCTTGGATCCAATGAACAGGGTCCCTTTGTTTTTATTGGCCGAAACACTGGATATGAAGACATCCTTGCCATAATTTTCTTTCGCCCATGCATGGATGGACTGAAATATTTCTTGTCGGTCGGAATCCTTAACCTCTACCTTGTCGCTGTATAATACCTTGCCTTCGCGGGTAGGGGCGCAAGACTCCACAGTCCCTTTATGCCCCTGGGCAGCAACTATCATTGGTAAAATAGAAAACAGTAATAAAAAAAATCGTTTCATATGCAGTGTTTTATTTAATCCATACATTTTGTATTTCACCCAAAAGAATTTTGCTTCCATTTGCCGGAGCTCCTGCCGTTCCGTTTTGTTGCGACAAAGAGATTTTCTTACATTCGATAATCATCCATGCTTCAGAAAAAGCCTTGTTGCCGTTGGACGTAGTAATTAGGGTAAGTCCCGAGTTTTGAATTCTATCCGGATCTTTGCTCCGGTTATCCTTGTTCTTGTCGAGAACATCTCTGTAGGCTTCGGTATAGAACGAAAGCGTATAAGACGAAGCCGATTCGATCAGAGAGGCGATATGTTTACCGGATTCGGTGATACAGAAGGCAACCGGCTTGCTAAACGCATAACCTACACCTCCCGAGCTAAGTGTGGCAAAATCTGTTTCCTGTCCGTTGGAAACCGTAATCATCATCTGGTCGTTCTGCATCATCCGGATGATATTGCCCGGAATTTTATCAGCAGCAACCGCTTTGTATCCGGCAGGTACATTGGCCTGAACAGGTAAAACTTCGGGTTGAGCCTGTGCAGCGGCAGTAGTTGTTGCAGCAATAAGCGGTGTAGCGGCAACAACCGGAGCAACGGGAACAACCGGTGTAACCACCGCAGTCTGAGATGTTACAGCCGGAACAGCAGCCGCTGTAACCGGAGCTGCAGCCGAGGCACTTGCCGATACCAGCCCGTTAATTTTATTTGTCGCATCAACAAAAAGCTTGTCTATCAAATCGATTGTGCCTTTTCTGAACTTTCCCGGTACCCGAAGCAACTTGTTATTCCTAAGTGCAATCTTGTCGGTTATCCACTCTTCAGCCACATACTTTTCGGGCTGCTTCTGGTAAGAAACATTGTATTCGTATCGTATACCGCTTATCTCCAAATCGCAACGCTGGTCAACACATACAATACGCATCAGGTAGTTGATCGTAGTCCTGTCGAGCGACAGAGCCGAGCTGCTGAATACGATATATTCGTTACCGAGACAAGCAATTGCACCTTCTTCGGGCTTCTGATATACTACTCTGTTTTTTTCTCCGTTATAATAATCGCCTGCCCAGGATAACATGGCTTCGTAAAGCTGTTCCTGTGATAGGGAAGGGGCTTTGATTGTTTTAGAAAATACAACCTTTCCGTCCACTTCCGGGACAGCACCTGCCAGATAGTGTTCTTCTTTTTGAGCAAAGAGAATGCCCGGCATTAACAAAAAAAGAAAAAATAGACGTTTCATTATGCGTTAGATTTATTTTATGGCAAACCTACTTAAAAAACTTCGATTATTAACGGATACGCGTCAAAAAATGGCTGATCGTTGTTCTTTTTAGGATTGTTTGCAATCGGCGTTAAGGAATGTATTTGAGTGTAAATTGTTATTTTTTGAAACTGAAGTGATTGAATTCCAAATAAAACCGGTTAATTTTGAGATTTCAAGCCATTTTGTCTTTCAAATAAAGCCTGTGATACGCAAATTATTAATTGATTTAGTCGCAGTCATTGAAAAAAAATCATATATTTGCACCCTGTGAAAAAATCGAAAAATATATAATGTAATAACATAAAAATAAGATTCAAATGCAAAACAAAGGATTTGTAAAGGTCTTCTCTGTGTTACTTACCCTGGTTTGCTTGTTCTATCTGTCGTTTTCTTTTGTGACCAGATACTATTCAAGTAAAGCAGCAGAGTACGCAGCTGGGGATCCGGCAAAAGAGAGTCAGTTTATCGACTCACTCTCTACTCAGAAGGTATGGCTTGGCTATACCCTTAAGCAGTGTCGTGAAATGGAAATTAGTTTAGGTCTCGACTTAAAAGGAGGTATGAACGTAGTTTTGGAACTGAATGTGGCTGATGTGCTTCGTTCTCTTTCAAATAAAAACACGGACGAGAACTTCAACAAAGCGCTTGATCTGGCTTATGCCCGTCAGAACACCAGTCAGAAAGACTTTATTGATCTTTTTGCCGAAGAATATAAAAAGCTTGATCCGGGGGCACGTCTTTCCGCTATCTTCAGTACTTTCGAACTGAAAGACAGAATTACTCCTCAAAGTACCGATGCACAGGTTATTTCTGTAATCCGTGAAGAGTTGAAGAGTGCTATCGACAATTCATTCAACGTATTACGTACCCGTATCGACCGTTTCGGTGTGGTTTCTCCTAATATCCAGCGTCTTGAAACTGCCGGCCGTATCCTGGTTGAATTACCGGGTGTTAAGGAACCGGAGCGTGTTCGTAAGCTTTTACAAGGTAGTGCCAATCTTGAATTCTGGGAAACATACGATTTACCCGAAATTTATCAACAGCTGATTGCTGCAGACAATGTACTTGCAAAATTAGATCTGTCCAAACTTGATGCCGCAGCAGCAGAAGCTCCTGTAGCAGATTCAGCTTTAGTGGCAACAGATTCTACAGCTGCAGTAACTGAAGAGGTTGCCGAAGTTGCTGATTCTGCAAGTGTAGATACGCTTCTTGCCAAAATCGAGCAGAAACAACCTGATACACAGTCTTCTCAGTCAATGGAAGAGTTTGCAAAACAACACCCGTTGTTTGCCCTTCTGCAGATCAATCAATATAACGGTCAGCTTGCAGGTGGTCCGGTTGTTGGTGTTGCTCATGTAAAAGACATGGCTAAGATCGACGAATACCTTAACATGAAACAGGTAAAAGACGTATTGCCAAGAAACCTTTCTTTGAAATGGGGTGTGAAGGCAATCGACGAAAAAGAACAATTCTTCCAGCTATATGCTATCAAGGTTACCAACCGCGACGGAAGTCCGGCTTTGGGAGGTGATGTTGTAACAGACGCACGCGACGACTTCAACCAACAGCCCGGCCGCGCCGAATCTGAAGTAAGCATGACGATGAATGCCGAAGGTGCTAAAGCCTGGGCTCGTCTTACAAAAGAAAATATCGGTAAATCGGTTGCCATCATTCTGGATGATATGGTTTACTCTGCACCACGTGTAAACGACGAAATCACCGGTGGACGTTCATCTATTACCGGCGACTTTACACCTGAAGAGGCGAAAGACCTTGCCAACGTGTTGAAGTCAGGTAAGATGGCTGCTTCCGTTCAGATTGTACAGGAAGATGTGGTTGGTCCGTCTTTGGGACAAGAGGCCATCACTGCCGGTATTATCTCATTCGCTATTGCATTGGTATTGCTTATGTTCTACATGTGTGCAGTTTACGGACTAATTCCGGGTATGATTGCCAATGGAGCGTTAGTGATCAACATATTCTTTACAATGGGTATCCTTGCCTCCTTCCAGGCGGTGCTTACCTTATCGGGTATTGCCGGTATGGTACTTACGCTGGGTATGGCCGTGGATGCCAACGTATTGATCTACGAACGTACAAAAGAAGAGTTACGTGCGGGTAAGAACCTTAAGAAGTCATTGGACGATGGTTACAAGAATGCATTCTCTGCCATCTTCGACTCGAACCTTACCACCATTATCACAGGTATCGTATTGTTCTACTTCGGAACAGGACCTATCCGTGGTTTTGCCACTACTTTGATTATCGGTCTTATCGCCTCTTTCATCACAGCCGTGTTCCTTACACGTATTGTATATGAAGGACTGATTGCCAAAGAAAAAATCAAGGATCTTCCTTTCACTACTTCGTTTACAAAAGATCTGCTTGTAAATCCAACGGTTAACTTCCTTGGCAAACGCAAAGTGGGTTATCTGTTGCCGGTTATTTTGATCGCTTTGGGAGCCGTATCGATGGCTACTATCGGATTAAATAACGGTATCGACTTTACCGGTGGACGTAACTATATTGTGAAATTCGACCAACCTGTTAAGACAGATCAGGTACGTGAAATGTTGAGCAGCCAGCTGGATGGAGCCGTAAGTGTAATCATGATCGGTAACGAATACCAGGTACGTATCTCTACCAACTACAAGATTGCAGATTCAAGTCCTACAATTGACCGCGAAATCGAAAGCAGATTGTTTGAAGGTTTGAAACCAATCCTGAAAGAGGGTACTACCGTAGATCAGTTTGTTGAAGGCAATATCCAGAGTTCGCAGAAAGTAGGTCCAAGTATGGCAGACGATATCAAGAACAGCGCTTATCTGGCTGTATTGTTTGCTATGATCTGTATGGCTGCCTATATCCTGTTACGATTCAGAGACGTTGCATTCTCAGTGGGAGCTTTCGCTTCTGTTGCGATGACAACCTTCAGTATTATTGCCTGCTATACCTTGCTTTGGAAGCTTATGCCATTCTCAATGGAAGTAGACCAGACGTTTATTGCGGCAATCCTTACTATTATCGGATACTCTATTAACGACACCGTGGTAGTATTTGACCGTATCCGTGAAACGATCGGTCTTTATCCAAAGCGTGACCGTTACCAGGTTATCAACGATGCTTTGAATTCAACTCTTTCACGTACGTTGAATACAACGTTGACTACTTTCGTGGTTGTTCTTTGTATCTTTATCCTGGGTGGTGATACAATCCGTAGCTTTACTTTCGCAATTGCAATCGGTATCATCTTAGGTACTTATTCTACTCTGTTTGTTGCAACTCCAATTGCATACGAAATTCAGAAGAAAAGCCTTGCTAAGAAAGCTGCCAAAGAATCGGCTAAATAATAATAGACTTATTCTATAAGATAGAAGCGAGGTTCCTCAATCAGGAGCCTCGCTTTATTTTTTTTAAGACTGCTTATCTGTACAAATAAAAAGAGGGTGCTCATACAAGTGAGTACCCTCTTTCATTTTATAGCGTAATGTAACCTTAATGCTTTCTGGTAGTGGTAACTTCCACCCTTTTTGTAGGAGCAAGGTTCTCGTTCCGGTAGTTAAGCTGAGCCACCATATTCTCGGCAAGCTGCTTAAAGGCCATCCCTGTAAGTGAATCTGTATCCAGCGCAACCGGTTTACCGCTGTCGCCGCCTTCGCAAATGCTCTGTACGATGGGTATCTGACCGATTAAGGGTATAGACAGCTCTTCGGCCAACTTCTTGCAACCCTCTTTGCCGAATATATAATACTTATTTTCGGGTAACTCGGCTGGGGTAAACCAGGCCATGTTTTCGATCAATCCAAGTACCGGTACATCAATCTTTTCGCCGGTAAACATGCTGATTCCTTTACGCGCGTCTGCAAGGGCCACCTCCTGAGGTGTACTTACAACCACGGCTCCCGTAATGGCCAGGGTTTGTACCAGTGTAAGATGAATATCGCTTGTGCCCGGAGGAAGGTCCAGCAGGAAGAAGTCCAGTTCTCCCCAGTTGGCATCCGCAATCAGCTGTTTAAGGGCGTTGCTGGCCATACTGCCTCTCCATAAGACTGCATCCTCTTTGCTTACAAAGAAGCCGATAGAGAGCAGCTTTACCCCATATTTTTCGATGGGCTTGATCAGCTCGCGTTCTCCAACCGTTTCCATATAAGGACGTGCATCTTCCACATTGAACATCTTAGGCATGGAAGGTCCGAATATATCCGCATCCAATAAGCCCACCTTGTAGCCCAGCTGAGCTAATGCAACGGCCAGATTGGCGGCAACTGTACTTTTACCAACCCCACCCTTACCGGAAGACACTGCAATAATGTTCTTAACCTGAGGCAACAGCTTGTCCGGTTCCGGACGTGCCACCTGTTTTGTTTTTACCTGAATGTTTCCTTTAATTTCCACTTCCGGACCCACATAGGTGTTTATGGCAGTCTCGGCAGCTTTTACAACCGACCGGATAAACGGATCGTTCGGTTTCTCAAAAATCAGCGAAAAAGTAACTTTATTGCCATCAATACGGATGTCGTCCTCTACCATTTCGGCAGAGACAAGATCCTTTCCTGTACCCGGGTAACGCACCTTGGAAAGTGCGTCCATAATTAGTTTAGGATATATAGCCATTTTCAGTAATTATTTATGTGCATATTTATTTCCCTGAAGCCAAAGCGCTGCGTTTGCTACGGTTAAAACTCCGGTAGGGATCCAGTTCAATCTCCACCTCCGGCTCCGTCAGCGACTCTCTCTCTTCACAAACAAATTTAATATACTTGATGTTCAAACCCCTGTCCAGCCATTGCTGTTCGTAGTAGGTCCTGATGCCCAGAATATCGTCTGCCATGCCCGAATGATACAGGTCGTCTGTACTGCAAAGAACCGGGTAATTATTGGCCTTAACCATTTCGCAGGTATATTGAAACATGAAGTTGCTATCGGTCTTCAGATGAATAATCCCGTCGCCGGCCAGCAGTTCGCGGTATAGTTTCATGAAGCGGGTGGAGGTAAGCCTTTTGCTCACCTTCTTCATCTGCGGGTCTGGAAATGTGATCCAGATTTCGGAGACTTCGTTAGCCGCAAAGAAGTGAGAAATCAATTCGATGTGTGTACGCAGAAATGCCACGTTGGTCATTCCCTGTTCCATCGATTCCTTGGCACCACTCCACATCCGGGCCCCTTTGATGTCTATCCCGATAAAGTTCTTGTTGGGGAAAAGCTTTCCCAAACCAACGGTGTATTCACCTTTACCACATCCCAGCTCCAAAACGATGGGGTTGTTATTCTTGAAAAAACGTTCATTCCAATGACCCTTCAGATCGAAACCTTTCTCCTGCAAAGTGGCAAATGGAAATTGGAATACGTGCGGATAGCCCGCCATATCGTCAAACTTAGCTAATTTATTCTTTCCCATGCTGCAAATATACGACATTATTTCTTTTTAGAATTCGGATTATCAAGCCATTTACCGACCGTTGTCTTTGGTTATAATTTATGTAAAAAAGATCTGTCATCTATCATTTTTAGGTTCAAAACCCTTTGGTGATGGGGTATCCGACAATGATGGATGGGGTGTGACAGTCTCCCATCACACGGCTCTTCTTATTCAGTCTGCTAAGATTACCCTATACTGTTAGCAGTTGGAATCACTTCCATCTGCCGGTGGTTTGACTGTAGATAACCCCGATATCTTAACAGAATAAGAACTTTCTAAACGGTAAACTATTATTTTCATAATAGAGAACTATTCGTTTGGCATATGTCTGCTTTGCGTTTTACAATTGTTGAATGCAAAGTAGACATATGGGTAACTTGCGTTCAACAATTGTCAAACGAATAGTTTGTAACTATGAAAACAATTAATCTATACCATGAACGGAGCTAATGATGGAGTGTAAGGAGCTAGTATCTCCCCTCAATCCATGGATACGTCTATACGAATTGTTGATTGCTTACGGGACAAATATTCTATATGGTACTGTTCCCTCAAATATAGAGATATAAACCGGACCGGCAATAAAAAACGAAGCAGAAAATCTTTTAAAGATCTCTGCTTCGTTCTGCTCTCCCTCTTGGACTTGAACCAAGGACCCTCTGATTAACAGTCAGATGCTCTAACCAACTGAGCTAAGGAAGAATTTAATACATAGTCAAGGTTGTTCTGCTCTCCCTCTTGGACTTGAACCAAGGACCCTCTGATTAACAGTCAGATGCTCTAACCAACTGAGCTAAGGAAGAAAATTGCAATTGTCAGAAGTGGATGCCATTTCTTAAAATGCAGTGCAAAAGTAAGTCTTGTTTTCGAAATATGCAATATATTTGCAGAAAAAATAAGAAAAAATGAGAACTATAGGTTTGGGGAATGCTTTGGTGGACGTGGTATTGAGGGTGAAAGACGAGTCGGTTTTGTCCGATATCGGCATAGCAAAAGGAGCTATGGAGCTGATAGACAAAGATCAAATGATTCGTTTACGTTCGGCCAGCACAGACCTTTCCAGGTCGGTTTCTCCGGGTGGTTCAGTATGTAATACCATCCGTGCAATGGCAAATTTAGGAGCCAATGTGGGATATATCGGGAAAATCGGATCGGACGAATTGGCGCAAAGCTATGAAAGTGCCCTCCAACAAGCGGGCGTGGAACCTAATTTTGTGAAGACCGAAGGTATATCCGGTAGCTGTACGGTGTTCGTTACTCCGGACGGCGAACGTACCATGGCTACATTCCTCGGACCGGCTGCCACATTGAATCCTGCCGAGTTAAAGCCCGAAATTATACGTACATACGACTGCATTTACATAGAGGGGTATCTTATTGTAAACGAACCGTTGTTCCGCGAGGCTTTGTCGCTGGCTAAAGAGGCCGGACTGAAAGTGGCGCTCGATTTGTCCAGTTTCAATGTGGTGGAATCGAACCTGGCTATGTTACAGGAGGTGATTCCGGCCTACGTAGATATTCTGTTCTGCAACGAGCAGGAGTCATTTTCCTTTACCGGACTTTCGCCCCGCGATGCAGCATCCCGGTTGGCACAGATGGTGGATATTGCAGTGGTTACACTGGGTAAAGAGGGAGCGTTGGTGGCAACAGGCAACGAGGTTATCCCTATTGATGCCGTTAAAGCCCGGGCTGTGGATACAACGGGTGCCGGCGATCATTTCGCAGCAGGCTTTTTATTCGGGTTAAGTAAATCGGCTACATTGGACAGGGCGGCCAGAATCGGAGCGCTGTTGGCTTCGCACGTGGTGGAAGTGTCCGGAGCCTGCATTCCGGATCATCAATGGGAACAAATAAAGTTAAAAGTAGCACATATTTTAAACTAATACCCCTAATATTGTATACATTTACGGCATACAAAAGTAATTAAGAAAAAATCTATGGATAAGTTGATTCAGCGAAGTAAAATTCTCATTCGTATTTTTCTCCTTTTTCTGATATTGCTTCCGGTGGAAGGAAAGTCGCAAGCCGATAATCGCTTCGAAGTAAGTAAGAATCTGGATGTATTTAATGCCTTGGTAAAAGAGGTGGATATGTTTTACGTGGATTCCGTCGATGTGGAAAAGACGGTAAGAACAGGGATCGATGCGATGCTCTCCACGTTGGATCCGTATACGGAATACATTCCTGAACAGGAGATGGGTGACCTCAAATTCATCACTACCGGCGAATATGGCGGTATCGGTTCGTTTATTCGCGAACGCGACGGTGGCGTGTACATCATTGAGCCTTTCGAAGGGATGCCTGCGGCACTGGCCGGACTGAAGGCCGGAGATAAACTGCTGGTGATAGACGGTACGGACCTAACCGGAATGACGTCCGACAAGGTGAGCGAATTGCTTAAAGGCAAGCCTAATACGAAGATGACTTTAAAGATTCAACGTCCCAACGAAAAGAAACCCCGTACATTGGAACTTATCCGCAAGCAGGTGCTGGTCGATCAGGTAACTTACTACGGTGTTCGTAACGACAGCATCGGATATATCTACCTGAAAGGGTTTACCGATAAAAGTGCCCAGGAGGTGAAGGCTGCATTCGAAGACCTGAAGAAGAATCATCATATCAAGTCGCTGGTATTCGACCTTCGTAATAACGGTGGTGGCTTGCTGGACGGTGCCGTTCAGATCGTAGGTATGTTTGTTCCTAAAGGCGAGGTGGTGCTTTCTACCAAAGGTAAGATCAAACAATGGGACCGTACCTACCGTACCGCTACCGAACCGTTGGATACGGTGATGCCTATTGCCGTGCTTATCAACGGAGGTTCTGCGTCGGCTGCCGAAATTGTTTCCGGTGCCTTACAGGATATGGACCGTGCCGTATTGGTTGGTCAGCGTAGCTTCGGGAAAGGCTTGGTACAGTCTACCCGCGAACTACCTTATAACGGCAACCTGAAGGTTACCATGTCTAAATATTATATCCCCAGCGGCCGTTGCATCCAGGCCATCGATTACTCGCACAAGAACCCCGACGGAAGTGCTGCCCGTATACCGGATAGCCTGACTACTGTATTCAATACTTCCAAAGGCAGGCTGGTGCGTGACGGCGGAGGTGTACGTCCGGATTTTGAAGTGGAAGAGCCTAAAGTGCCTACCATCATGTATTACCTGGTGTCTGATATGGTTGCTTTCGACTTTGCCACAGAGTGGGCTCAGCGTCATCCTTCCATCGGAACGATCGAATCATTCCGGTTGAGTGATGCAGATTACGAAGAGTTCAAGAAGTTTGCCAAAGAAAAGAACTTTACCTACGACCGCCAGAGTGAGAAGCTGCTTAAGAACCTGAAAGAGGTGGCTGGCTTTGAAGGCTACCTGGATGAATCGTCGGACGAGTTCAAGGCATTGGAGGCAAAGCTTACGCCTAACCTGGACCGCGACCTGGATCGTTTTAAGGATCAGATTACCGAGTTGCTCTCGGCCGAGATCGTAAAACGTTACTACTATCAGAAGGGAGAATTGATACAGAGCCTTAAAAAGGACAAGGTGTTGGACAAAGCATTGGAGGTGTTGGGAAATCCTTCCCTTTATCAAACAACGCTTTCAGTTCCAACAGCAGCGCTTTCTGCTATCGGAAAGTAATATGCAATACTACAAGTTCGGAAACGGTTCCCACCCGGTAGGGGGGACCGGCACATCCGATACCCGAGGAGACATAAAATTGTGTGTCTCCTTTTTTATAATATCCATACGGACATTCAAAAATCAGTTTCATGATAATCGGATAGGGCCAAAACTGTCCGTTGTGCGTATGGCCGTGTAATCCCAGGTCGGCTTTGTTCATCACCATTTCATTGAAAGCCAGCGGTTGATGGTCCAGAACGATGACGGGCAGATCAGGATCAAGGTCTTTGGTAAGTGAATGAAGCGGTTTCCTTTTTTTGTTTACCAGATCGTCTCTGCCAACCAGGTAAAAGGTAGAGTCGGGTATGGCCACCGAATCAATCAGCAAAGTACCGCCGGTTTGAAGAAGCCATTTGTGTTTGGCATTGATGTTGGCTCTGTACTCGTGGTTCCCCAATACGATATAGGTACCCAGCGGAGCATGAATTTGCCGCAGCTCCTCTTCAACCTTCTGATTTACTGCAATTCGCGATTCGTAATCCATGATGTCGCCCACCAATACGGCCAGATCGGCCTTCTGTTCGTTAGCCATGGCCACATACTTGTGTACAAGCGACCGGTTGATGGTTTCGCCTATGTGCAGATCGCTCATCATTACGATCTTAAGACTGTCGCGGGTACTTCCTTTCTTAGGCAGCGTGATCGATACATGCCTTACCACCGGATGGGTTACGGTATGGTAGGCCTTGAACATCAGGGCTGTTACACCGGCGGTGATTGTAAAGAAGAGAATCAGTTTAGTCTTTGCATAGTTCTTTTTTATCACTTGAGGAATCAACGGAATATACCGGTTCAGGAAGCGGATCAGCTCCAGCACCAACAGACTCATCGTAAGATACAGGGAGGCGATGTACCAGGTGTTGCATATTTGCATGATGGGGATAAATATGCTGTCTGGCAGGCTCTTGCGAAAGAAGAATCCGGTAAGATAAAGTGATATTTCCAGGATAAAGAACAGGGTGAATGAAATCCTCCACTTCTTTGTTGGAGGAATAGCCTGGTATCCCCGTATAAATATATAGGAACTTAACAGTAATTGTCCGACTATGGCCTGTATAAATACCTTCATCTGTAACGGTTTTTAGCGTTCGTTACCCTTTGTCTGCCTGCGAAAAGGTTATATTGAATACCACCATTTCACTTTGTGTGCCGATGCGGAAGGGTGGTCCCCAAAGGGATAAGCCCGAAGAGACATAGAAGTGGGTGTTTCCTTTCCTTTTGTAGCCGTGACTAAGTTCAAACATACGGTCCACCACCAATGTCATAGGCCATACCTGTCCCCTGTGCGTATGTCCGCTGAACTGCAGATCTATGCCCGCATCAACCGCCTTGTCTAATTCGAAGGGTTGGTGGTTCAGCATGATTACAGGCAGGGATGGGTCCACCTGTGCTGCGAGCGAATCCAGACTTTCCCGTTTACGGTTATTGGCATCGTCGCGCCCGATCAGCTGGATTCCGTTGGGAAGGGTTACCACGCTGTCCTGCAGGAGAACAATGCTGGTCTTTGCTATAAAGTCGCGGCTGGCTTCCATGCCGCTTATATATTCGTGATTACCCGGAATCATGTATACACCCAGCGGTGCATGCAGCAGATTCAGCTCCTCCTCCATGCGTTGGTCCAGTACCGGATGGAGACTGTTATCAATGAGATCGCCCCCGATAAGGATCAGATCCGGACGTTGTTCATTAATGAGATCTACGTAGTCTTTCAGTTGTTCCTTGTCGGTTCCGTATCCAAGGTGTATATCGCTTATAGCTACCACTTTAAGCTGTTGATAACTTTTTGCCGGCTTGTTGATAACTATGTTGATAACGTTGGTTTCCGGATGTTTATATTGGTAGCATCCATAGGCCAGAACCATTGAAATAAGGGCTGTGGCATACAAAAAGCTATGCTTTATCCTTAGCTTGAAAAGATGAAGGATGTCAAGCAATAACAGAAGCATCACCATGTAAAGGGTGAAGACCAGCCAGCCTGTGCCAAGCAGGTGTATCCAATGCATCAGCTGATAGGGGAGGTTGAGGTCCCGTAAAAGAAATACGCCGAATACGGCAAGCGCCATGAACCAGAAGGCGGTAACGGCCGCAATCTTTCCTGCCGTTGGAAAGGTTTTGATAACCTGCCACCCTTTGTAGAAAATATAGGCATTTCCGAGAAGGTACACGGAAAAGATAATAATAAAGAACGTGGGCATTGCTTCTAATTTTTGCAAATATAACGAACCTGAACGGATCCTGCAACAAGCAGACCGATTGTGTAAATAACAGTCGCGGACGGAAAAGGTTGAAAAAAAGAAAGGGGCACCCGTCCAGAGCGCCCCTTTCCGTATAACGTAGAATTTATTTTTTCAGATCTGCATCCATGGCAGCAGCGGCCTTGCGTCCGTCTCCCATAGCCAGGATAACCGTTGCTCCGCCACGTACTATGTCGCCTCCGGCGTAGATGTGGTTTACAGCCGATTGCATGCTTTCCTGATTCACCACAATGGTTCCCCATTTGGTTACATCAAGGCCGCTGAAAGACTGAGGGATCAGCGGATTGGGTGAAACCCCGATGCTTACAATAACCTCGTCTACTTCAATCTCTTCGATCGCTCCTTCAATAACCACCGGTTTCCGTCTGCCGGAAGCATCCGGTTCGCCCAGTTCCATCTTTTGAAGAACCATATGCGTTACCCTGCCACGTTCGTCGCCTTTGTATTCAATGGGGTTATGCAGCGTAAGGAATTCAATGCCCTCTTCCTTGGCGTGTTTAACCTCTTCGATTCGGGCCGGCATCTCTTCTTCGCTGCGGCGGTAAACAATCATGGCGCGTTCGGCACCCAGGCGGCGCGCTGTACGTACCGAGTCCATCGCGGTGTTACCACCTCCGATTACAGCTACACGTTTCCCCATAAATACTGGCGTATCCGATTCAGGATTAGCTGCATCCATCAGGTTAACACGGGTAAGGTATTCGTTGGACGACATCACACCCACCAGGTTTTCGCCCGGTATATTCATAAAGTTTGGAAGGCCCGCTCCACTGGCGATAAAGATCCCTTTAAATCCATCTGCCTGAAGTTGCTCCTGACTGATAGTCTTTCCAATGATGCAGTTGGTGATGAATTGCACACCCATTTGGCGCAATACGTCGATTTCCACATCCACAATCTGATTGGGCAGGCGGAATTCGGGAATACCGTATTTCAATACCCCTCCGATTTCATGGAGTGCTTCAAATACCGTAACATCGTACCCCCGCTGTGCCATATCTCCCGCAAAGGATAATCCTGCTGGTCCGGAACCGATAACAGCTACCTTGATTCCATTTTTCTCGGGAATGACCGGGATGGATATTTGTCCGCTTTCTCTTTCGTAATCGGCGGCAAAACGTTCCAGGTAACCAATGGCTACAGCCTCTTTGCCTAGTTTCTGTGTGTAGATACACTGGCTTTCGCATTGCTTTTCCTGCGGACAAACCCGGCCGCATACGGCGGGTAGTGCGCTGGTTTCCTTCAGCGTCTTAGCTGCCTCCAGGAAGTCGCCCTTCTCTATCTGCTTTACGAATGTAGGTATGTTGATGCTAACCGGACATCCGTTCATACAGGTGGGGTTGGGGCAGTCCAGGCAACGCTGGGCTTCCATCATGGCCTGCTCGGCTGTTAATCCCAGGTTTACCTCTTCTTTATTGTGGCTGCGGTATTCCGGATCCAGTTCATTCATGTGAACACGGGGAATATCCGTTCTTTCTTTATTCTTTTTGCTTTTGCGTAACTCTTCTCTCCATGATTGGGCACGACGGGCTGCAATAATTTCTTCGATTGTCATAGTAGCCTACTTAATTTTATTTTTTACCAAGACCATTATATGCACCCAGGCGCATTATCATCTCATCAAAATCTACCTGATGGGCATCAAACTCCGGACCGTCAACACAAACAAACTTTGTTTTGCCTCCGATCGAAACCCTGCATGCACCACACATGCCGGTACCATCCACCATGATGGTATTTAAAGACGCAACGGTAGGAATGTTGTACTTCTTGGTAAGTAATGATACGAACTTCATCATGATAGCCGGACCGATTGTAACGCAAAGGTTTACCTCCTCGCGGTTTATTACCTCTTCGATACCGTTGGTAACGAGTCCCTTTTTCCCGTAAGAACCATCATCGGTCATTACAATCACTTCGTCGGAATTGGCTTTCATCTGTTCTTCCAGAATAACCAGATCCTTGCTTCTTGCGGCCAAAACAACAATTACCCTGTTGCCTGCCTTGTGCATTGCCTCTACAATGGGCAGAAGGGGCGCACAGCCCACACCTCCGCCGGCACATACAACGGTTCCCACCTTTTCGATGTGGGTAGCCTGACCAAGGGGACCAACCAGGTCGGTAATGTAATCTCCTTCGTTTAATTCGCATAGTTTGCGTGAAGATTCGCCTACCGTTTGTATTACCAGGGTGATCGTACCCTTTTCGGTGTCTGCAGCAGCAATGGTAAGCGGAATACGTTCTCCCGTTTTTCCCACTTTGACAATCACAAAGTGACCTGCCTTGCGTGAACGAGCGATCAATGGGGCTTCAACTTCCAGTTTTACCACATTGGCAGAAAAATGCTCTTTACTTACAATTTTGTTCATTAAGAAAGTTCTAATTGATAGTCTGTGTTTGTATATTTTTGGCAAAAATACGCAAAATCTACGTATTTGACAGTCATTTGATAAAATAATTGACGTTATTCAAACAAACCTTCATCTCTTACCAACATAAGGATGGCAGAATGCGGTACAATCAGATAGGCTTCGTCGTCGAAAAAGATTTCGTAGGCAGCGTTCTGAAGGTAGACGGCCAAATCTCCCTCTTTTGCCTGCAGGGGAAGGTATTGTACCCCTTCTTCCTTTTTCTTTTGCCAGACTTCATGCTCTTCGGAGGTAGACGGTAACGGATATCCCGGTCCGGCTTTGATAATGTAGCCGCTTTGTATCTTTTCTCCCTGCTGTACCGATGGGGGTAGGTACAGACCTGTCTTCGTCTGACTCTGAGGATTCTTAGGTTTAATCAAGACTTTGTCTCCAACCATAAGTAACTTATTCAAATCTTTCTGATCTATTGAAAGTTGCATGCCTGAACTATTTACTGTTTACAGGGTACAAAGATACAGGCCTGCAGCCAATAAATCAATTTCTTTTTATTTTTTTGATCTGGAAGAAAAGAAACAACCAGGCCGTAAGGGCTGCAATTACGTCTGATACAGGCGAAGCCAGCCATACGCCGTCCAGTCCGAAATAATCGGGTAAAATAAGCAAAGCCGGAATAAGGAACAGGCATTGCCTGCTGATACTCTGCACCATGGATATCCAGGCCATCCCGATACTCTGAAAGAATTGGGCGATTACAACCTGCGAACCTACAACCAAAAAGGCCATGAGCGACAACCGCAAGGCATTGGAAGAGATGGAAAGCATGAGCGGATCGTTCGTAAACGCCCTCACAATGAGATGGGGGAAGAACCAGCTGCCGATAAATCCGATTCCGGTAACCGCAGTGGCAATCAAAATAACCAGACGAAGGGTCTTCATCACCCGGTCCATGTTGCCGGCTCCGTAATTAAATCCCACAATGGGCTGCATGCCTTGCGATAATCCCAGAATGAACATCATCAGCAACATGGCAAAACTGGTTATAATACCGTTGGCTCCCACAGCATAATCTCCTCCATGGGTCTTTAAGGCATTGATCATCAGTACATTCACCATGCTTCCGGCCAGCTGCATGGCAAAAGGAGACATCCCGATACTTACAATTGCCAGTACAATAGGGAGCTTGAGTTTGAAGTATTTGCGATGAAAACGTACAATGCTGTCTTTCTGTAAGAAATGATTCAGAACGAACAGGGCACTTGCCGCCATGGATATAACTGTTGCAATGGCTGCCCCCCGGATACCCATGTTGAATCCAAATATAAAAATAGGATCCAGTACAACGTTCAGGATGGCACCGATAAGCATGGTGACCATGGCCTTGCGCGGATAACCGGATGCACGCATGATGGCATTATATCCAAAGCTGAACGTAGCCAGCAGATTGCCCGGAATGGTTATATAGAGATAATCCATGGCATAGGGGATGGTCTGTTCGCTGCCTCCGAACCAGATAAGAAGTTCTTTTAGAAACGACATAGACACAATGACGGAGAAGGAGGTCAGTATCAGGGTCAGCATCAGAGCGTTTCCCAAAACATTCTCGGCTTTGTCCACCTCTCTTTTCCCCAGATGGATGGAAATACGGGCAGAGCTTCCGGCTCCTACCAACATACCGAATGCCTGCAGGAAAAGAAGGATCGGAAAGGTGAGTGCCAACCCCGAGAGAGCCATAGCGCCTACCCCCTGACCGATATAGATACGGTCTACGATATTATACAGGGCATTCACCAGGGTGCCGATTACAGCCGGAACCGCATAATGATAGAGCAGTTTGGGTATTTTCTCGTTAGCCAGCCGGGCTGTTATTGCGTTATCCATAGGGATTCATTCGGATTGATTTGGAACAATGTCAGAGTACCTCCAGCATCTCGGCAATATTCGTTGCCGTTTTTACCTCTCCCGACGGGAGACGGATTTCAATGCGATGGGGATTGGTGCAAATAATATGCGGACATCCCTCTTGAGGTGCCGTAGGCCGGTATCCATTCCGGATCAGGGCATTGCCCGCCCAGTAGCTGGTAACCATTTCGCCTTCAATCCCGATGGGGGTTGTGTTGGCTTGGACCTGCAATTTGCCGGTGGTTGCATCAAAGGCTATCTCCTCTTTGCCAAAGAAGGAGGCGAAATGGCCCGATAAGATGAGGTCTTCGGGTGTGCCGCTGATAATGGGCTTCCCTTTGGCCTGCAGCCAGATACAATCGCCCATCTGAATGGCCAGATCCAGGTCGTGGGTTGATAATAATATGGCCTTGTGCTGCTCGCGCGCCAGCTTGCGGAGCAACACCATTGTCTCGATGCGGCTGGTCACATCCAGGAAAGCCGTTGGCTCGTCGAGGAGGATAAGCGGACATTGCTGAGCCAGTGCCTTGGCAATCATGGCCTTCTGCCGTTCACCGTCGCTCAATTCCGACACATAGTTTTTTGCCTTGTGACTAATCCCCGCAGCTTCCAGCGACTGTCTGATGATTTCTTGGTCCTTCTTCTTCAGTTGACCGAAGAAACCCGTGTAGGGATGTCGGCCCAACGAAACCAGTTCGTAAACCGTAATACCTCCGGCATTGGTCTTTTCCGTAAGAACCACCCCAACCGTAAGAGAAAACAGCCGCTGCGAATAATCGGTCAGCGGTTTACCCTGCAGATGGATACTTCCGGCCAGCGGCTTCTGGAAACCACAAAGCGTTCGCAGCAACGTAGACTTTCCCGCACCGTTCAATCCCAACAGGCAGGTCACCTCCCCGGGCTTCAGCGAAAGCTGAAGTCCCTCGTTTACGAGCTTCTTTTTCTTGCCTTTCAGTAAATACCCGATCTCCAGATCGAACGTCTCTATAGCAGGGATATAATTCATAGTCACTTAATTGAAGTATTGAATGTTTTTGCGGTTCATGATTACATAAATAATAACGGGTGCCCCGATGAGGGGAGTCACCGCATTGAGCGGTAAGATACCGTTCCCTCCCGGGAGGACCATTACAATGTTACACAGCAACGCAACGCAGCTACCGGTCAGCAATGTAACAGGCAACAATAGCTTATGGTTGGAAGAACCGAGCAATAACCGGGCAATATGCGGTACTGCCAGTCCGATAAAGGAAATGGGACCACAGAAAGCAGTGGCCGTAGCAGTAAGAATACCGGTACAAAGCAGAATCAAAACCCGGGTCCGCTTTACCTTTATGCCCAGGTTGGCGGCATACATCTCTCCCAAAAGGAGTGCATTCAACGGCTTGATCAACAGTATGGAAAGGAGTAGACCCACCAGCGAACAGGTTGTGAAAAAGGGTAACTGCTGACTGGATACTCCCGAAAAGTCACCCATACCCCACATCACAAAGGCATGCACCTTGTCGGTCGACGCATAGTAATTGAGGATTGAGATCAGCGAAGAGGCCATATATCCCACCATGATTCCGATAATGAGCAACATAACATTGCTCTTCACTTTGGTGGAAAAGAAGATGATGATGCCAAGTATGAGGCATGCTCCGGCAAAGGCGGCCACCACAATAGCCAGATAGCCGCTCATGGGGAGTGAATTTACCATGTTGAGGGTGCCTCCAAAGTAAAGCATCACCGCTGCAACACCCAGGTTTGCTCCGTCGCTGATACCTAAAATGGAGGGTCCGGCCAGGGGATTCTTAAACAAGGTTTGCAGAAGCAGTCCGCTCACCGCAAGCGAAGCCCCTGCAAGTAAGGCGGTAACAGCCTGCGGGAGGCGTGAATTCAACAGAATCTGCCTCCACGATTCCTTTACGGTTTCATTTCCCATTAAAATATCGGCCACGGCATCCAAAGGAATGGATACGGCACCATACACCAGACTCCCGGCAAAGAGCAGTACCAGGCAAATGCTAAGCCATACATATATAGAAAGAGATTGTTTGTTCATTTTGCAAAGGTATAAATATGTTGTAAAAGTGCCCGATTTGTAGACGCAAACTTATCGGGAAGGAATGTGTGTTATTCATTCAATTAATGAGTATATGAATCAGTATATTATCTTTTAGATATCTTATCAGACAAGAATCTGCTTTTTGTGTTTCCGCAAACGTTTGCAGAACATTTTTAGATTAATTAATATTTGTAAAACAAAAAATGTTAAATATTATCCTTATGTTTACAACGTTTAATATTCTCAATAAGAAGAAATCAGTATTTAGTTTTATTGTTAACCTAAAAAAAATGTATTATGCAACGAAAGAAAGCATTAAGTTCTTTCAGACATTGGAGAGTAGGAATACTTTCTGTGTTGATTTCCTTTTGCATGACTGCCGCTTTTGCTCAGCAAAGCACTGTTAAAGGAAAAGTTTTAGATGAAACAGGCCAACCCATTATCGGAGCCAATGTTGTAGAAAAAGGTACCACCAACGGTACAATCACAGATCTGGATGGAAATTTTACACTAACAGTTCCCAATGCACAACGATCTGTACTTCAGTTCTCATTTATCGGTTACACCACACTGGAAGAAACAGTGAAAGGACGTACCAGCATCAATGCGAATTTATCACCATCCGTAGTAAACTTAGGTGAAGTAGTGGCTATCGGTTACGGTACGCAGACCCGTAAGGAAATTACCGGTTCTGTGGCCAACGTAACGGAAGAGAGCTTCAACAAAGGGGTTACACGCGATGCAACCGATTTATTGCAAGGTAAGGTTGCCGGTTTGGTTATTACTTCCGGTTCCGGTGATGTTACAAGAGGTAACACCATGCGTTTGCGTGGTACTTCCACCCTGCAGAACGACCAGGGTCCGCTTATCGTTATTGACGGTGTACCGGGTGGCGACATGTCGACGGTTTCTCCTTCCGATATCGAGTCTATCTCTGTACTTAAGGATGCTTCCTCGGCTGCTATCTACGGTTCACGTTCGGCCGGTGGTGTTGTACTAATTACTACCAAACGTGGTTCAGGATCAAAGACTATGATTTCTTACGACGGTTATGTGGCGATGGATCAGATGGCTAATAAGCCCGATCTTATGAATGCCGACCAATGGCGTGCGTATGCAAAAAGTAAGAGTCTGGATACTTCTCCTTACGATATCTATGGTGCCGATACCGATTGGTTCGACGAAATGACCCGTACCGGTATTTCTCAGAATCACAGTGTATCCATGTCCGGCGGTGGTTCCAAGAGTAACTATCGCGCCTCCTTCTCTTACCTGGATCGCAACGGTATCATGCGCGACAATGCCATGGAAAGATACAGCTTCCGTTTCCAGTTCTCTCAGCGTGCCATCAACGACCGCTTGAAAATCGGGTTGACCGGTTCGGCAACGCTTACTGATAATCAAGTTCCTAATGGAGACAACTTTATTTTGGCGTACAGCATGCTTCCTGTATATCCTGTATTTAATGCAGACGGAACCTATTTTACCAAGGTAAACAAGGAATACGACCAGGGTAACCCGGTCCAGAACCAGGATTTGAATACCATGAAGAATAAAATGAACTATTTCTATGCAAACGGAGATGTTCAATTCTTATTGATGGAAGGTTTGAATGTGAAGGCTAGCTTGTACAAGAGCCGCTTTAACGGTGAATTCAGCCAGTATACACATTCTGCCACATCTATGGGATACAAGGACCAGGGTTTTGCCAAGAAACAGAACCGTGCCTGGGATCGTAACCTGATGGAGTGGACGGCCGATTACAACCGTACGTTGGGTGACAATGAAGAGCATAAGATAAACGGTTTGATTGGTTATTCATGGGAAGAAAACGAATATTCCATGTTCCATGCCCAGAATCGTAACTTTGTGAACGACGATTTGCAGTATAATAACCTGCAATCGGGCCAGGGTCTGAAACAGGGCGATGTAGAGTCCGAACGTAACCTGTATCGTTTGATCTCCTTGTTTGCCAGGGCAAACTATAGCTACAAAGAACGTTATATGATTACTGCCACGATACGTCGCGACGGCTCGTCTAAGTTCGGTGCCAACAATAAATGGGGTACTTTCCCTTCGGCTTCTGCAGCTTGGGGTATCTCTGAAGAGGCTTTCATGGAAGATGTAAAATGGGTGGACGACTTAAAACTACGTGCCGGTTACGGTGTAACTGGTAACCAGGACGGACTTCAGCCATATAAAACGTTGCAATTGTACGGAGCCGACGGTCAGTACTATAATAACGGAAGCTGGCTTACTGCCTACAAGATCAACCAGAATGCCAACCCGGATCTGAAGTGGGAATCTACCGCCATGTTAAATGTGGGAGTCGATTTCACTTTGTTCAACGGCCGCCTGGGTGGTACTTTGGAATGGTACGACAAGCGTACTTCGGATATGCTTTATACCTACAGCGTTCCAACTCCTCCGTATGTTTACGGTTCGATGATGGCCAACGTGGGTGATATGTCCAACAAGGGTATCGAATTGTTACTTAATATCGGTGTTATCCGTAAGAAAGATTTTAACTGGAACATGTCTGTAAACTTGTCACATAACAAAAACGAAATTACCAAACTATCCAGCGAGATTTATACAACCAACCGTATCTATACCGGTGATCCATGGATTCGCGGTGGTTCGGGTACAACCTCGCACGTAATTGAGGAAGGACGGCCGGTAGGACAGTTCTTCATGCTAAAATGTAACGGTATCGACGAAAACGGTAAATATATTTTTGAAGATGTAACAGGGGATGGTAAGATTTCGGAAGACGACCGTACTTATGTAGGTAGCGCTCAGCCCGACCTAACTTTCGGTATCAACAATTCATTTACATTGAAAAACTGGGATTTAAGCTTCTTCCTTCGCGGAACAATCGGAAACGACGTATTGAACGGACCTCGTATGGCTTACGGAACATCGGCTTACCTTATTGGAACAAACGCATTGGATGATCCATTGATTTACGACCTGAAAGAATCTCCACGTATTTGTTCATACTACCTGGAAGATGCCTCTTTTGTACGTCTGGATAACCTTTCATTGGGCTATACGTTCAATACAAAGAATGTGAATTGGCTGGATAAGGCCCGTGTATATGTTGCTGCACAGAATTTGTTCGTAATAACTGGTTATAAAGGACTGGATCCTGAAGTTGAAATTATGCGGTCAGGCCAGAAAGTCGAAGATGCCGGTTTATCTCCTGGTCTCGAACCAAGACAGTTCTTCCCTAAAGCAAGAACGTTTACGTTAGGTGTAAATCTTACTTTCTAAATCTTTAAAATTGCTCATTATGAAAAGAAAATCAATTATATCAATACTGACCGGAACTGTTCTGTTGTGTTCCATGCCTTCGTGTATGGACCTGGATGAAACGGTTTACGATAAGATGCAGGCCGATAAGTTTGGCAAAACCGATGCGGAGATAAACTCAATCATCGCCCCAATTTATAAGACCCTTAAGAAAGCATGGCCCAACGCCTATTTCTATATGACGGAATGTTCGGGCGATATGGCTATTACACCTACGCGCCTGGGTGGAGACTGGTGGGATAACGGTGCCTATAAAGATTTACATATGCATACATGGACTCCCAATACGGGTACACTCAAGGATGGTTGGAACGATGCTATGCAGAGTGTATCTACCTGTAACCAGGTATACAGTATTATTGAGGCATCGCCAAGTATGACGGAGGAGGCCCGCACTCGTACCCTGGCGGAAATCCGCGGAATCAGGGCCTATTGGTACTATATGCTGATAGATAACTTTGGAAACGTTCCTCTGGTGACCGATTTTAGCGATACCGAACTTCCGGCTACCAAGTCAAGAAAAGAGGTGTACGATTTCGTGGTTAAAGAGCTGAACGAAATTAAAGATAAATTACGCGACGATGTAACCGGTGCCAGCTATGGTAAATTTACCAAAGGTGCTGCCTATACATTGCTTGCCAAAATGTACCTGAATGCCGAAGTGTGGACAGGTACTCCCAACTGGCAGGGTGTGATTGATGCTTGTAACGAGGTTATGAAGCTCGATTATATTATCGAACCGGATTGGAAACAGAGTTTTATCGTTAACAACCAGAACTCCAAGGAGATCATTCTCCCAATCTGTTTTGGTCGTGCCGACGGTGGAAATACGATGCATTACCGTACCCTTCACTACCTGGATCCTATTGCTTTGGGTATGACAGTTGGTACATGGAACGGTGTTTGTGCTCAGCCGGATTACGTGAAGGCTTTCGACGATGCCGACAAACGTAAAGTGGGTTCTTTTCTGATGGGTGAAATGAAAGACCCGGCTACTGGAAAAGTGCTTATTACCGCTCACAATCGTCCACTTATCCATACAGTTGATTTAATGCTCATTCCCGGATCACGAGATGGCGTTTGGCTTGAAGTAAACCAGGAAGATGGTGCACGTGCCAACAAATGGGAATTTGAAGTGGGATTGGCTGCATCCGATCAGGAAAATGATTTCGCTATTTTCCGTTTAGCAGATGTATACCTGATGAAAGCCGAGGCTTTGGTACGCGCCGGTAAGGATAACGCAGAAGCAACCCGTCTGGTAAATATAATCCGTGCACGTGGTTTCGGTAACACAGACCATAATTACACGTCTGTAACGTTGGATAACATCCGTATGGAACGTAAATTCGAGTTGGCATGGGAGATGTACAGCCGTCAGGATAACATCCGCTTCGGTACATTCCTGGATGCCCGGTTCCTTAAAACAAAATCGGACGAATACCGTAAACTGTTTTGTATCCCTCAGGATGCATGGCAGACAAACAACAAGCTGGTTCAGAATCCGGGTTATCCCGCATTTGCTAAGTAATATGTTTAGTATAAATAAAAAAGGCGCTCTGTTTTAAGGGCGCCTTTTTTATTGATACTAAACTTACATGGAGAGTCTAAACTCCGTAAAATAGGCATGAATATACAGAAACAAAACAATCAGTCCCATGAAGTGATGCATGCGACTGTAATACACTTTGATTACCGGAATTTTACCTGTATACCTTGGTCTGTTGTAGCTGCATGCTGTATATCGTAGGGATTTACGTCCACTTCGCCCTTTACCAGTTCCGGAATGTTGTAAGAATAAAGCAGGAAATTGTAGTGATCCGGATCCTGTTGTGGGAGCAGAAAGGGTTTCGAGGTTGTTCCATCTTCGTCTACATGCACCAGATAGGGAAGCGTATAAACGCCGTTTTCGCGGCGACTGCTTACTACGAACCAGCGGCTGTTGCTGCTCCAGCTATGATAGCTTTCGGTATCCTCACTGTTAACCTGTCCCATCTCCGTTTGCCTGCCCGATCGGAGGTCTATCATCCGTATCTCGGCATCCTTGTGCCAGATCGGAAACTGACCGTAAGCTGTTTCTGTATACATCATAAAGTTCCCATCGGGAGACATGCGGGGGAAGGATACACTGATGGAATCGGCACGTACCAGGGTGTCTACCTGCGAACCGATGGTTCCGTTGGCAGCATCGAAGGGTACCCTGCAAAGACTGTAACGAAGCTGGTTGTACTTTTCGGGCATCTTCAGGGCAGGAGCCGAACAGAAATAGAGCCACTTGCCGTCGGCCGAGAATGAGGGGAAGGTCTCGTAGGCATCCTTGGTAATAAACGACGACTTCGATAGAATCTCTTTTTTGGAAACATCATACACCACCACATCCGATTCGGCATCGAATACCTCCATCTTTTTACCCGGTACAGCATGAAAGAATTGCCGGATCGTGTTTACAGACGACGCGATGTATCTGCCCGAAGGGTGCCAATAGGGGTAGGTGAGGTTACTTACTGTCTGATCTGTTTTGGTCTTCAGCTTCTCAATCTCCCCATCGGATACGATGTAAGTACCCCCATTGTCGGCACGCATATGAAACATCATCCGGTCGGGATTCCCGTTGCAGAACGAGTGACAGTTCACGCAGTTGTACCCCGTTAGCTTATTCTCGATGACAGGCTTTTCGTGGAATGTCTCCAGATTACGCTGATAAATCCCAACAATGTGCCATTTCTCGTATCCCGGCTCGATGAGGCGGTAAACCATATAGGGGTCTATTGTATCCTTGCTGACATAGATGGCAAACTTCTTCCAGGTGGTCCACTGCTGTTTGGAACGGGCGGAGACTTCAATCCACAGCGAATCGCCGGCACATGCCTGCAACAGGTTGTGCCAGTCAGCCATGTCAAACTGCACCTTGTGAGAGCCAAAACATTCCATCTGTCTGCTTTGATCCCTGTTGGTAACCTTTACATAACTTTTGTCGTATACGGCATCTAACTTGAAATTAAGCGGAGCCATATTGGACGGTACGGATACTCCGGTATAATCGGGGTACAGATCCGGATAACGGCTCTCTGTTACAGCATTTTCAGGATAGCTTTTTTGAAGCGAGCTACTAATCAACAATCCAGCCGACAGCACAACAACGACCGATCCGGCAAGTATAACGTGGCGTGTTTTCATTCTTTTCATCCTTAGTTCCTTTGAGGAGTTTCTTCAAACTGAGCGTAATAGTAATATGTATTCCCGAATTCCTGCTGAAGCGCTTTGGGCCCGTTGGCCGCCACACTGCAGAACTTGATAAACCGTTCGTATACGGTCCGGTCAATTCCATACGAGCTGAAAGCTTCGGGATTGGACTCCACTGTGGCATAATAAATACAGATCGCCTCCTGATAATGGATGGGAAGTTTTGTATACATACTTTTGGCCGACTGCATATATTGCATAAAAGCGGTCAGGTCCTTGTATAAAAGCAGGTACGACAGAGCATATTCCAGCGCCGGCCGGTTGTCGGGATGATCGTCCAACAGATAGCCCAGGGCATTGGGTAATGCCTTAGCAGGATCGAACGGATTGTCGGTCACCACATTCACCTTCCGCTTTTCGGTAATCCAGGGAGTTTTTCCGGCGGTATCCTCCTTTAGCAAACTCCGCATCTTACGGGCCCAATCCCGGTAAAACAATGTATTTTCGAGGATGGTGATGTACTTCTGCGCAGCACCGTACTCCTCATTCACAAGATACGTTTCAACCAAGCGCGTCATCAGTCGGCTTTGCACCCTTCGTTCCGAACTCAGCACCCCCACAAAGGCATAACGCTGCGAACTGTTGATATGCCCTATTTGCCAGGCCACCTCGCTGGCAGCAATCAGATCCAGTCGGGTTACCGGATCCTGCGGAATAAGTCCGGATAATCCCGCCTGCGGGAAATCAAACTGCCGGTTACCCAACTGGTTGGTATGCGACAAAGCCAGGTTGAGGTAAACCAGCGCATTGAGGTCCTTCACCGGATGTTTTCCGGCATGGTCTATAATCTTTTGCCAGTTGCCTGTACGTGCATAGTAATCGTAGCGGTAGGTCTGCTCGATGGGGCGGCTGCCATACAGTATACCTAATGCGATACCACCGGTAAGAAGCAAATAACACAAGGACCGACTGTACTTGAAGCCGGACTGCCATTTCCGTAATCCATACAGCAGAATGGAAAGGAGTGGGAGTGAGCATCCGATTATACGGAACGACAACGGCTGAGGATATTCGGGATGGTACAGGTAACGGCTAAAGAAAGCCTCCTCCATGGGAACCACAAACAGAGTACGCATGGCAAGAAGAGGCAGCAGCAGAGCAAATGCAAGAAAAGCCAGTGCCGTGACAAATTTCTGTTTATTACCTGGCTTGCTGATTTCGTAAAATCCCATCAGCAAAGCTGCCAGCAGATGAGCCGGAGCAGCCAACAGATAACAAGCCGTAAGCAATCCCGCAGCCAGCAGAAAACGCCGGTAACCGGCAAGCGAATACGTGTAACCCAGAGCAACTACCAATCCGGTGAGCAGCGATATTGGCACACTTAGAGATTCGGGTGGGAATATCCAGAAAAGGAAGCCCGGAACAAGGCACCACAAGGCAGAAAAAAGGTATCCGCACCTTCTGTAAAACAGAAGGGCGGATACCGCTATAAGTCCTGATACGAGGGCCAGAATAGCCGGAGCAACATGAGGCAGAACAAAAAACTGCATCAAAGCCCCGTTCAGATATTCGGTAAGTCCCCCGGGTGTATGAATCAAATCCGAAAAATAGGCATTGGTGTACAGAAACAATACAAACTGTTCCATAAAGTGATACCAGTACCTGTAATGCAGGTCGAAATACAAAAAGCTGCCTGCAACAAACAATCCAATCAGAATAAGGTTATCAAAGCGATGTGGTTTCATGTAAAATCAACTTGTTTATGCGCCACCTCCTTCGGTGCTTTGTCCGGATCCTCCGGATTTCATGTCGTCGTTGGAAATACCGCGCTTAACTTTCTTAATGGCACTCTTCAAATCTCCGAAACGCCAGGAAACATTCACATAAAAGCTACGTCCGGTCATCCGGTTGATATTCTGTCTGTAAAAGTTTGCATCCTGGGTGGTCGACTTCATCTCTTTTGTCTTCCACAACGGATCCTGACACGACAAAGATACGGTAAGTTTCTTTTTTAAGAAATCTTTATTAAGAGTAATTCCCGTATAATAAAATGCAGACGATTCTCCCTGCAGCTGAATACGCGGAGCATAGTAACCACCGTTCAGGTTGATACGGAAATCCTTAGGCATCGTGTACTGGATACCGGCAAAAGCCTGGTAGTTGAAACCACTGTTATTCCCCCAGTTTTCACTTTTCATATCCCGGTAGTCCATTCCCCCGTTCAGATAAACACGGAACACACTTACCGGATTCCAGCTGCCGTAAAGATACAGACCGATGTTGCGGTTCTTACCGATATTGTCGTAAGTAGTCTGCGTAACACCGGGTTTATCGGGAGCAATGAAGGTATATTGTTCGATACCGTTGTTAACAAAAGAGTAGTTAACGCTGGCATTCACATTTAATTTCTGTGTGAACATACTGTAGTTGAAGGAGATGTTGTGACTCTTCTCCGCATCAAGCTCCGTATTACCGTAACTGATATTCAACGGGTCGGTAGTGTTTACATAGGGGTTAAGGTACCAGATACCCGGACGCTGAATACGCATGTTGTAACCCAGACGGATATTCTGACTCATATTGACCTGGTACGACAAGGTAGCCGAGGGAACCAAATCAAAATAGTCGGCACTAAACTCATTGTCGCCCTTCACCTTCAGACTGGTACCTTCGGCACGCAGACCCGCTTTGAATGCTACTTTTTTAAACTTCAGGTTATACCCTCCGTAACCGGAATAGATATGCTGAGTATGGTTAAAGTCGGCATTGATATCGGTTACCGGCAGGTCGTTGATAAAACGTTCGGTTTCACTGTCGCTCTGACGGAGAATATACTTGGCTCCTACCTCGATGGACTGGGTTTTGCTAAGCGGACGAGTATAGTCTACCTGTCCGGTATGCTCGCTGGTGGAAGCATCGTTGTTTGTACGTTCCAGGCGGTCGTTGTAGTTCAGAATACCATCTATTTCAGTATTGTTGCTGCTTCCGTTGGGAGAATCATTAAACTTGTACGAAATGGTAAGCAATTCATCCTTCAGTGAGGTAGAGTGCTGGAAGTCCAGGTTTACTTCGTTTCCACCATAGGTGTACCTTGCATTGCTGTTACGGGTAAACTGATATACAGGATCCTCGTCAGCATTGCGCATCAGTTCGTTGGTTTCCGACAAACTGCGTGAGCGCCCGGCAAAGCGGTTGGCCGAAAGGCTAAGCAGGTTCAATGTATCGATTTCGTAGCTTAGTTCGAGGTATCCGTACTGACCGGGACCTTTATTCTTCGATTTACCATCTTGCGTAAGGTACTTCATCTCGTTGCTGTTAAAGTTCTCGCGATACGAGTTATAGTCGTTATACGGACTGTTGCGGTAATGATAGTTATAATTGCCTGTTATCCCCAGTTTTCCAATCTTGGCGGTAACGTAGGCACCTCCGCCAATGGTACCTGTTGAGCTTCCGCTTGCACGTACGGTTCCGGTGTATCCCTGCAGCGCACTTTTTGTGATGATGTTGATAATACCCCCAACCCCTTCGGCATCGTATTTGGCACCGGGTTCGGTTATCACTTCAATATTTTTTACAGAATTGGCCGGCATACTTTTCAAGACATCGCCCGGGTTGTTCGAAATCAGATTGGATGGTTTGCCATTCATGTAGATTTTAAAGTTACCCGATCCTTTCAGCTGAATCTTGTCATCGCCGTCCACCGTAACCATCGGAACCTTGCGAAGCATATCCAGCGTGGTGCTGGTTACGGCCTCGGGGTCTTCATCCAGGTTGTAGGTAATCTTGTCTACCTCCACCTTCACCAAAGGCTTTTGGGCGGTAACGGTAATTTCGCCCAACCGCTTTGTGTCTTCGGTCATGTACAACTTGCCCAGGTCCATCTTTTTCTTAGCCTCGGTAAGGGTGAACTGTGTTTTGGTGGTAGCCTTGCCGATCGATTGCATGGTGATGATGTAAGTGCCGGGTGTTTTCAATACGGTTTCAAACTTCCCGTCAATATCGCAAGCCAGTAGCTTTTCCGCCTTATGGGGCGTGCTGCTAACAGCGATCGACAAAGTTGCATAGGGCACGGTTTCATTTGTAAGGGAATCGACTACCTGTCCTTTAATGGAGTAGGGAGAGTTAACATCCGATTGCGCCTGGGCTAACAACGGAATAAGTAGAGTCGTCAAAAAACAAAGGATTAATTTTTTCATTTAAAATAATAAATAAGGTGAATACTGGGTCTGTGAACTTATAAATTCATTTTTTAGCAAATATACGACGATTAACTAGTGTGTACCTATTATTTCGGTTAAAGAAGGCTAACGTTTTGCTTAGATTAGTTATTATTCATTATCAAATCTTTTATTTTCTATAGTAAGTATTAAGAAAACGTAAATCCGCTTTTCTTTTTATTTCCTATATTTGTTGTTTAACCACTAAAATCATTTAGGTATGAAGCTGTATGTTCTAATCTTTTTGGCGTGTTGTTTTTCTATCGGTCTCTCTGCTCAGGGCCTGGAAGAGATAAAGTTGCTTACACCCGATAAAACCAGGGGTAGCTCCATGATGCAGGCTTTTGCCAACAGGCATTCCGACCGTGTTTTTGCCAATAAAAAATTATCTGTTAAAGACCTTTCGGACCTTTTGTGGGCCGCCAATGGTGTAAACCGGGCCGATAAAGGGATGCGTACCGCACCTTCGGCATTAAATAAACAAGACATCGACGTGTATGTGGTCCTTGCCGAAGGAGCCTATCTGTACGATGCCAAGGCGCATACCCTTAAGCCTGTGGCCAAGGGAGATTACAGACCCTTGCTGGCCGGAGGGCAGGATTTTGTGAATAAGGCACCTGCCTGTCTGTTGTTAGTTTCGGATTTATCCCGTTTTGGCGAAGAGAAGGAGTATACCCGGATGATGGCTGCAATGGATGCCGGTATAGTTTCGCAAAACATCAACCTGTTTTGTGCCGGAGCCGGACTAAGCACTGTCCCCCGTGCATCTATGGACCAGGCCGGATTACGAAAAGCCCTCAAATTAAAGGACTCTCAAATCCCGTTGATGAATAACCCCGTTGGTTATCCGGTTAAATAACAGCCTATAAAGTACTTTCCGTACCCGCCAGCAAAGGAATAATTGCCGGCAAACCAAAAACTGCACAATCTGTTGTGCAGTTTTTGCCTATTTCTGCTTGTTACATTGTGCAATATTAGCTATATTTGTGCAAATAATCTGTAAAAGAGATAGATATGGACAGTTTAAATAGAATATTCAGGGCATTGTTGGATAATACCAATACAGACTTTGTGCGTTATCTTCACGACACTATTTTATGGGATAGCAGGCTTATTGCTATACTTGGTGCCAGAGGTGTTGGTAAAACTACATTGTTGCTGCAGCATATAAAATTATATGATAATGTGGACGATACACTATTTGTTACTGCCGATGATCTCTACTTTGCTACACATACACTTTACGATCTGGCGTTAGAATTTTATCAAAACGGTGGTAAAAAGCTTTATATCGACGAGATTCATAAATACAATGGGTGGTCTACGGAAATTAAGAACATCTACGATCAGATACCCGGACTTAAAATTGTTTATACCGGTTCTTCCATATTGGATCTGGAGAAGGGAGGGGCAGATCTCAGCAGGCGTAAGCTGGAATATCATCTTAATGGTTTATCTTTCAGAGAGTTTTTGTCCATTGATAGAGGGATTGAATTACCTGTTCATTCATTGGAAACCATTTTATCCAATAAAATTGAGTTTCCTTTTGATAAAGCTCGTCCTTTAGCCCTGTTCAAAGAGTATTTGCAATACGGATTTTACCCCTTTTATAATGATAGCGGGTATTATATCCGGTTGAATAGCGTTTTGAATCAGACACTTGAGAATGATATCCCCAATTTTGCCCAGTTGAATGTTTCGACTGCCAATAAATTAAAGAAACTACTCTATATCATTGCGCAAAGCGTGCCATTTAAGCCAAATTTCTCAAAATTATCCAGAGATCTGGATGTAAGCAGAAATACGATTCCTGATTTAATTTTCTATCTGGAAAAAGCCGGAGTACTGAATCAGCTCAGAGACGATACCAGAGGGATAAAGCTTTTAGGTAAAGTAGATAAAATCTACCTTAACAACACAAATCTTGCTTATGCAATATCTAATTCTGCTCCCGAAATAGGGAATATAAGAGAGACGGTTTTCTTTTCGCTGATGCGAACCACTCAGGAGGTTACTACATCTGCCGTTGCTGACTTTTCCATTGGTAAATACACTTTCGAAGTGGGAGGTAAGAATAAAGGTCAGAAGCAGATAGCAGGAGTAAAAGACTCATTTATTGTAAAAGATGATATTGAATACGGTTATAAAAACATACTCCCATTATGGGCCTTTGGTCTTACCTATTGAAATCCAAAGCAAAAACTGCACAATCTGTTGTGCAGTTTTTGCCTATTTCTGCTTGTTAGACAGTGCAATATTAGCTATATCTTTCAAAACCCCTTGGAATAACTTATGCACTACGGGTGGCAATCGGAGCGTGTTGTTTATTTTAATTTACGGAATATCTCGGGCATGGCCGAAGGATTCATAGGAGTCATATCCACCAGATCGAGCTGTTTCACCATATGGAGCGTACCTTGCTTGTAGGTTTGGAAATGCTTCGTACCGATATGGTGCCGGTAAGCCTCCTGACTGGCATAAATCTCGAGGATGCGTATCTGACACGAGTCGCGCTTCTGAATCATGGGATAGATAGCAATTACTCCGGGCTCTTCTTTCACGGAGGTAGCCCCCACATTAAGAGCAAACTCCAGGTATTCGTCCAGGTACTGAGGATATACCTCTATTTCCGAAATACGCACCAGCATATCTTTATCCGATTGCGCTGTTACTGCTGTTATGGTAAGCATAATAGTTCCTATTACAAGAATAATCTTATTTTTAATCATATAATTTCCTGTTATTTAAATAGTTAAATAGAATTGTTGTCCTATTGCAAATTTACCTATAATATTGTTTAATAAATCTGTATTTTACAAATTCACTTTTCAAAAGTGAATTTGTAAAATATTGTTGAGGTGATTGGTCTGTTTGTATCAATCGCAAATATTGTCTGTATGGTTTACTTTTTTTGATTTCAACCAAATGTTAATAACCATCATGGGCTCTGGGAGTTAGGGATGGTGAGGTGGCTTAAATAAACTAATTATTTATTTTTTCGGGAAAATAGATAAGTAATTAGTTGCAGAATTGGAATGTTTGGGCCATCTTTGCGGTGTTTAACAAATAAATTATTAATATGAAAGTGAAAGAATTTTTCGCCAAAACCGAGTTATCATGCGAACACTGTGGAGAAAACCTGTTAGCCAATCCTGCATCTGGAATAATTGTTACCTGGAGAAGTGAACAAAACTCACCAAACGGAAAAGAAATATACCAAAAAGCATATTATTGCTGTAAAGGAGAGTGCGATAAAGAGATGACTAAGAAATCGAAGGTTGAGGGTCTGATCTATAGCGGATGGGAAGATCTGTCGGTTTACTTTAATCCCCTGACTTATATCAACAAGAATGTATTGTGGATGGATGCCATCAATCAGGGCGTAACGTTTAAACCTGCTGCGTTCGACAAAATGATAAACCTGTTTACGGTAGCTTTTACTGAAACTTCAAGAGAGCTTACAAGTAAAGAGGCGGAAGAAGTCAAAGATCGCTTAGAAAACGGAATCGATCCCATGTTATAAGGGCTGATTCTGTTTAAAGCAAATTGTAGTAAAATTTAAAGCAACCGGTCGGTGTTGTAATTTCTGACT